>Ga0206127_1000132_pt1 | contig 94396 bp, 86 predicted proteins | sample Helgoland_Spring_6_FD_148646 | JGI IMG/M metagenome (GOLD analysis project Ga0206127, IMG submission 148646) | Pelagic subsurface seawater microbial communities from Kabeltonne, Helgoland, North Sea - Helgoland_Spring_Bloom_20160419_1 | ecosystem: Environmental > Aquatic > Marine > Epipelagic ...
CGTAAATTTTGATTTTTTCATCTTCGTCTCCTGAGGGTAATATCTCAGAAAACTCTATCTTTGTCTGTCTCAGTTTAGGGGAAGTGGACAACGGCACTATGGGGATTAGGAATCAGGTGCTATTAAGGCTGGGCTATGAAACCATGCGACGTCGATCAGAACTCTGTGCCTTTAAGTTTGAAGATGTAGATTGTGCACCCAATGGCAAACCTATAATAAGGCTTAACTTCTCCAAGACCGACCAATATGGAACGGGGAAAGTACTACCTATCAGCGAAGAGTTGCTTAACTTATTGGGAAAATGGAAAGAAATTGTTGGCGATGAAGGCTATATCCTAAGATCCATCAGCAAACACGGACATATTGGGGATAGCCTTAACCCTGCAAGTATTAGCACCATCTTAAAGACGCTACAGGAAGGGTTAAAATCTGGTTCAAATCAACAACCACTAAGCGGTCATTCATTTAGGGTAGGCGCAGCACTTGATTTGCTTGAGCAAGGCGAGCCGCTGGAAAAGATAATGCTTAGAGGGGGATGGCAGACGGATTCGACTGCTATAAGATACCTCAGAAATTTTTTATATTAACTTGCGCACTTACTTAACTCTTTGTGTATTCTAAATACCAACTAGTAAACTTACCTAATCCGTCCCTCAAAGAAGTCGATGGCTTAAAATCAACAACATCCTCTAAGGAGGTAATATCTGCATAAGTTGCTTTAACATCACCCATCTGCATAGGTAAGTATTCTTTTATTGCATCCATACCAAGACAACCCTCCAGTGTTTCAATAAACTTTCCTAGCTTAACTGGGTTATTGTTTCCGATGTTGTATACCTTATATGGAGCCGAACTTTTACTTGGAACAGGAGACGAAGAATTCCAATCACTGGAAGAAGTTGCGGGCACATCCACTAGCCTAGTTACAGACTCGACAATATCATCAATATAAGTAAAGTCTCTTAACATGTGGCCATTATTAAAAACTTTTATTGTCTTGTTTGACAGTATAGCCTTGGTGAAGGAATAGTAGGCCATATCTGGCCTGCCCCAAGGCCCATAAACTGTGAAGAATCTTAACCCTGTCGTAGATAATCCATATAAATGTGAATATGTGTGTGCTAGAAGCTCATTAGACTTTTTAGTAGCAGCATACAGTGAAACCGGGTGATCAACATTATCATCCTCAGAAAATGGTAACTTCTCATTCATTCCATAAACAGAACTACTTGAAGCATATATAAGATGCTTAATATTATTATGCCTACATGCTTCTAGGATATTAACAAAACCAACAATGTTGCTATCGACGTACGCTCGTGGATTTTCAATCGAATAACGAACACCAGCTTGGGCTGCTAGGTTAATTACAATGTCAAACTGTTTCTCGCTAAATAGCCCATTTATAATGTTATGATCAGTAAGATCATATTTATAGAACTCAAAATTTTCACTTTTTATTTGACTCAAGCGATCACGCTTTAAGGAGACATCGTAGTAATCATTTAAGTTATCAATTCCAACTACGAAATGTCCCTTACTGAGAAGTGCGATTGCTGTGTGGGCACCAATAAATCCAGCAACACCTGTAACAAGAATTTTCATCTATTTCTCCAAAAAATCATATTTTATTAAATAATAAAATTCACAATTATAGTGACAGATCTTTCTGTAAATTATTTTTGTGAATTACTTACCACTGACTTCAAAAATTTATTTCGCCTATTATTGAGAGTTTTTGACAGGTATTGTTTAGATGTGTCAATGTTCTCTTTTCCTAGCTCTAGCCTTAATTTTTTAGATTCAGATATTTTCATAATCAAATTTGATAATTGTAATACATCACCAGGTACAATAAGCCATTCCTTTGGAATTAACTCAGGTATGCCTGCAACATTTGATGCGATACACGGCTTGCCTCTACTCATTGCCTCTATCAAAGATCTGGGTAAACCCTCTTTAAAACTTGGATGAAGATATATATCTAACGAGTCAATCCATTGCATAACCTTTGGTCCAGCAGGCAAGCTACCATCAAAAAACACATATTTTTCAACACCTAATGATTTTGCCAATTCAATAAATCTAGATGGATCGCCATTTCCAAGAACACGTAACTGTACTTTTGAGTGTTTTTTGATAATGCTTGGTAACGCTTGGATAGCCGTTTGAATACCCTTGAGATTTCCCTTTAAGGTCCCAATAATACCAAGCAAAAGAAGATCATCATTTAAACCGGCAACTGGGTAATCAACTGTCATATCAATATCAACATTTGAACAATAAATAGTGATACCAGAGCTTGGGTACCTTCTTTGAAGAAAATATTTAGTTACATAAATAGAATAATCAGATCTAGAGACTAGGTATCTCATTAAAAAAAAGGCTACAGGAGAAAATAACCTCCTCATTATACTGCCGTGATACCAATTGCTATCAAATGGGCAATCAACAACTTCTGTTACAACTTTAAATTGTTTTCTTCTAGAAAGAATAAGAGCCAAGAGAGCAATATGGCTTGGGACTCTCAAAATAAGATGATCAATATCACGCAAAATACCATTAATCTTGGAAATCCAATTAAATATAGCAACTGGAGATTTGATAATACTTGAAAAGTTATCTAGTAATTCAAATTCAACACTAGGGCAATCACTCTTAACCAAATTTTTTGCTTCAAAATGTGAGTTTAACTCACCACCATTCCTTCCAATAACAATTATTGAACCAAAAACTGATAAATACCTCTGCCATACTTTGGCTGGCAGACCGCCGGTGGAGTATACAGCTCCTTCAAAAGTATAAAATATATGATCATGAACAAACAGAAGCTTCAATTGATTCTCTTTACAACTCGAGCTGGAACACCAGCAACTATTGTGTTTTCAGGAACATCACATGTAACTACAGCTCCAGCAGCAACAATGCTTCTGGAACCAATATTTACTCCAGACAAAATCCTAGCACCGCAACCAATCCAAACATCATTATTAATGATAACTTTTTTTAATTTCAGAGGGTTATATTTAATTGGGACATTAGTATTATCATATGAGTGATCAAACGAAATAATTGAACTCATATGGGCAATCGATACGTTATCACCAATTTCAATAAAACCATTAGCGTCAAGGTAACAACCAGCGTGAATACTTACATTTTCACCCAAAGATAATTTTTCAATATGCTTAAAAACTATATTGGGACCTGAAAAAAAATTGGGACCGGTGTGTTTACACAAACGGCTTAATAAAAGAAATCTTACGAATACTAAGAAATTTGAACTACCTGAGGAAACAATCGAATAAAAAAACCTTATTAAAACCCTAGGCAAAAACGATAGTAATATTTGCATAATCCTTATAACGACAATATATCTTTTAAAAAAAATCCTGCCATTCATAATTTGTTTACCTTTGGAAAAAAAAATCTGACTAAATAAATAATAAGAATGGAAATTAATGGAATTTTTACCCCCAAGGATAACACTGTCGCAATGTCTGCACGAATTGCATAAATAGCAGCGACAAGGAAAAATAAATAAAAAACAAGCCAATTCAAAGATTTGAAACTTTTTTTATAAAGAAAACTCATAGCAAACGCTAGTAAAGTTGCAAATAAAATGATGCCCCAAATTCCCCCAACAATATATCCTTGGGCAAGAAAGCTGAACCCCCAGCCTGAGGTGCCAGAAAAATTATGGGTTTCTCTGAATACATCATTATACCATCTTGTTGAAGTATCAACATCAAAACCAATTAATGAGCTAGGTAATATTCCTCGAGCTATATCAGTAACAAAAAGCCAACTATTTTCTCCAGGAGAGCCATATAAAACTGTAGCGTACAAATTTCTTCCTGCCGATATAAACTCATTTGATAATATTAAATCTAAACCAAGGCTTAACCCTGAAAAAGAACTGTAATTAAGAATGCCTTTGAAAAACTGAGATACTGGAACAATTAATAACATGGATCCAATTAGCATGAAATAAATACTAATTTTGGGTTTGTCTTTAAATAGAAAAAATAAAATTACTAATAATAATGCTAGCCTAAACAATACATCTCTTTCACCCTGAATGAGTATTGAAAGAATTGAAAGAAAAATCATTAAAATGGTTGGTATAGATAATATCTTTATTGCTTTTGCAGCAAGCATTCTGATTAACAAAAAGGTTCCAAAAAAGAGTGTGAACGATTGCAAAGTACTGTAGATTGAGTATGTATCTTTTTTAGATTGGGACCCTTGAGTAATAATAAAAGCAAAAAGAATTAGTGAAATGCAAAATAAACTAAATAAAATTAGCTTATCAGTAGTTCTTATTGCTTCAGCTTCATAATTAGGAGCAAAACTTTTTTTGGACATGATTTCAACAACAAATGTAAATGTAAATGCAAATAAAACTGACAGATTTAAAGCATAATTTAATGCCGCCATATCAATAGGAATAATTAGATTGGGAATTAATATTTTTTGTAGAGGGTAAAATGAGGAATAAATTCCCAAAAGTGGGATGAATAAAACCTTTGGGTCATGAATCAAACGATTTTTTTTAAACGAAACCAGCCCATACAAAATTGTTATTGTAAGAAAAGTGCATGACTTTATAAAAATGTCATCAATTAACATTATTGGTAGTAACAAAAATATTAGTAGTATGCTCATCCCTTATTCGCGCTTATTAAATAATCATGCAAATTATTGAAATCTGTTTCTTCATGAACCTCACGCGTAATTTTTCCTTTAGCGAAAATCATCAATAGAGATTCATATTTTAAAAGGGACTTAATCAATTTGTCATTTCTAATTATTTCAAATCTACTGGTTAAGGTTTTCCTAGAAAGCAATCTTTTTTCAACAACTTTGATAGGTGTGCTTAGGTACCATACCTCGACATCCAAGCCAGCTATTAAATATAACTTAAAGTAAACTTTTTCACATAATCTTTTAAGTGATACCACAAAAAAACAATCCATAAAAATTGATGCAAAAGACTGCACAAGGCCCTGATCAATAACTAAAACTTGTGATCCAGTGTTTTTTTTTGCCGCTAGAAACACCAATAATCGACAGTGATATAATGACATTCTAAGAGAAGAAATTAATTTCCATGGAGATAAAATGATCGCAAAAAAGATAATTGGGAAATGTAATAAAACAATTAGGATTATTATTTTAGAATTTTCCCTTGAAATAGATCCACAATGAAAATCGACACTTCTACCCTCATTGCTAACCAGCAATTTCTTGACTAGGGTAGTTTTTCCAGAACATGGTAGCCCAGTAAATTCAATTATTTTCATTTTTTACTTACAAAGCTTAATATGCCCTCGTCTACCTTTTTATTAACTTCACAAAGAGGCAACGCAGCATCAATGGATATTGGATCAAAACTTCCTAAGTTATCTATCTTTTTAATTTCAACATGTCTATTCTTAAAATTATTCCACTCCATTTCATCTTTTCTGCGCTTATAAACCAACTCCAGATCACTGGGTATCAATTTAATCACCTTTGTATTCATATTCTGTAATGAAATACTCCGATAAATATTTAACTCCCATTTTGCAAGGATACGAAAAATAAGAGATGAGGACTGCATATACCTATAAAGCAGAGGACCATCATTGGAGCCAAGAACACTGGACTGTGGGAAACGATCACAAACAACAATCGCACCATAACTCAAAAATAATTTTAGTTTTTTAAACTTTCGTTTTTTTGAATAGGCTAATGTAACAGCATAAATTGCTAGAGCGTATCCCTTTTTTGTGCTTAATTTGGCCTCATTTGAACCTTTTGAACCTTTTGAAACATCAAAATTTTTCTTCCTTACAGTGAAATTTCTAATAAACTTAAATAGATTTATAGCAAGGGAGGTCTCTCCCTTACCAGATCCCATATACAAGGATACTGTATTAAACTTATTTTGAAAAATTTGTACCACTCGACTTATTTGAGTTGATTTACCACTTCCATCAGCGCCGATAAATATTAAACCAACACCTTTTAATAGCCGTCTATGTGGATTGTATCGAAAATATTTAATTTTTTTTTGTAGTTGAAAAAACTTAATTAGCAGGCCTATAACATGATTATTCAGTCGATTTCGCTTTATAAGATTAAGCGCGCCAGGATCTTCATCAATTTTTTTATATATCTCACGAAATAAAATCATGTTGTCGTCATGCGAAAATTTTTCTATCAATTTGGTATGGTCACATAATTTAGAAGTCATAAATCTAAGATTTTTTTCGTCAACTTTAAATAAATTTGCATGCTTATCAAAGTCGACTAAGGTGCTTGGATTTTTTCCATATTTTAACGAGTATCTAATAACATTAAAAAAATTCTCAATTTGTTGATCTAAAACATATATTGGATAAACATCATGTCTTTTCTTTTTTAATAAAAGATTTTCCCACATTACGTATTCATAACTAAAATCGTAACTTACTGACTTTTTTCCAAACACGATTCTTGTATACATTTGAATGTGTATCAAGCGTGAGGATTCAACAGATAATAAGAACAGGTCGTAAATAGATGCATCCACTCTATATTTGTTAGATATCCCCAAAAAAATATTATGATGAGATATAATTTGTAGTAGCTTATCGACTGAATCTGGGTCAATTAATATATCAAGATCACCTCGACCATTAAGCGATTCTTCAAGATCTGCGCAGCCTTTCCAAAGACAATAATTAATATCATTCTTATCTAAGTCTTCAAAAAATAATTTTAACTCAAAATCCAACACGAACTCCCTGATAGTTTACGTATATTTTAGTTTCTAACTAGACTAAAGCTTAGCCTCTAAAGATTAAAGAGAAAACCAAATAAGATACTTAAGCAAGAAATAATAAACAAATGTTTGTGTAACGAAAGGAACCTAAATTTTGCTTTCGTTCTGAGAAGGTTTAAAAGCAGGCAATAATTTATGATCACGCAAAATACAACCGCGTATGGAACAAAATAAAAATCAACTTTAACTGCAATTAATACTAAAATAATGACAATAAATGCATAAAAATATTGTATATATGCACGCTCTCTGAGAAGGTTCAAAGAACGAATTGCGGAATCTATAAACTTAGTTGAAATTCTGAAATATATAGCAAAAGATAAGGCCTTTAAAACAGGACCCACATCGATCCATTTCTCACCCAGCAAAAATACCACTATCTCAACAGAGAAAAGGTATACAAGCATGTTAATAGGTATACTGAAAAGACCTATAGTAAGCAATTTAGAGTTTAATGACTCTTCAATTTTATCAGATGCTTGTCTTGAGTAAATTGGAAATAAGACTTTCTCACCGATTGTGCCCAACAAAGTCGCAGGTAGCGTCATTAATTGGTATCCACGACTGTAAACGCCAAGTAGTGTCGGACCAAGTTTGTGTCCAATTATGAAGTTATCAGCCTCTAGGGCGATAAAGTTCGCAATTCTTGCCACAGTGAAATCGAAATTAAATTTCTTAAATTTTTCCAAATCACCAAATTCAAAGATAACTTTTCCTTCTGACTTTGATACAAATATAAAACTTATGAATAAATTGAATGCATAAAATGCAATTGTAGCGATAACTAAAGTTAATATACTTGGAGGTATGAAAAATATACTTAACCCTACACAAATATAAGAAAAAAAGGTGGCTACTATATTTGAGACTGCAACCTTGAAGTAATAAAACTCTCTTAAGAGCCATGAATTATAGATAACATAGGCTGCGTTTAGTAAAAGGATCACCAATAAATATTGCAAAATCCATGTTACACTTGAAAAGTTGAAAAATTCAGAAATTATATTTGATAGTAAGAATACAAAAATACACAAGAAAAAAGCACAAGTGGTTGTAACCAATAACGATGTGTTTCTATCTTCTCGACGAATATTATCCAGATTTATAAGAGATTGAGGGAACCCTAGTTCAGTAAATATTCTTCCCATATTAATAATTAGCATTGATGCGACAAATGCACCAATTAATTCAGGACCAACTTCTCTTGCAATTACAAGAGTAAAAAGAAATTGACAAGTGAACTGGAATAATGTGGAAATACTAATCCACATAAATCCATTCTTCTCATGGCTATTAATCATCTGACCAAAAACAATAAATTAAGAATTCGGATAATTTACATGCACTGCGATGACTTTTTCTGGCACAGGAAGGTCTTTGAAAATCCGCCAAACAAACTGTGAACTAGGCCTTATCAGTACCCAACATGTCAAGAATATGAGAATAAAATATATAAATATATTTGTTCGTTGAACATACCACTGCTCTAACTGACCTTTATAGGGCGCAATCACCGTTTGATAAAAATTAGTGGAGCCACGAGGTCCGCTCATTATTTCCTCCTCGGTCCTGAATACAATGCTACCTATACCTGACAATCCTGGCCTTACTTTTTTAATACTTTCTTGACAAGATTTACTGTATGCAGAAAATGTTTCCTCGGTTAGTGGTCTGGGTCCAATTACACTCATGCTTCCAAATAAAATATTGAGCAGCTGTGGAAGTTCATTGATTTTAGACTTGCGTAAAAACTTTCCCGCAGGTAATACTCTCGTGTCATCTTTTATTGTAACTGTTCCGGTACCAAGGTTCGGACTATCTTTTAACATCGTAGCGAATTTATAAAGTTTAAAGTTTTTACCATTTCTTCCAATTCTTTCCTGCAAGAAAAAAACTTCACCTTCTCCAGAAAATCGTAAAACTATGATTACGGGAATTAGAAGAGGTGATAGCAACAATAGTGCAAAAATTGAAAATACAATATCAAAAAAACGATTCATTAATTACATCCTTTGGTCTAAATATTTACCTGTTTCTTTATGCGCAAATTCAGGCAATAAATTAAAATATAGTTCTAATATATCTTCTTTCGTCCAAATACCTTTATTTCTTAGTCCGACCACTCGACCCATGAAGTCGTCTAGCTTAGATTCATCAAACTCAGGGTTATTCTTTATGACACCTACGGTCCTATACAATTCCATGTCCAAAATCTCATTACCGGTAAAAAACTCTTCGAAATCTTTTTCACCAGTTGTATCACTGCTAAAAAAGAAGCATGGCCACTGTTTCTTTGGGACGAGCTCATTTATGCGAGCTCTAGCCTCTTCTTCAGATTCGCATTCAAATGCCTCATACCCACGCACATTCAAATAACGCACGGCAATTTCAGAAAAAGTTGTCAGGTGTAATGCCTCACTCAATTTTGGGAAAAATATATCTCTATTTTGACCAAGAATTCCGGAAAGTAAACAAAGCTCACCAGATTCCTGAGGTGTAACGAAATAGCGACGCACATCATTTGGCGCCGAGAATGGTTGATTCTTTGCAAATCTTTGGTTGAACCCATGTAAAAGAGAGCCGTCAGAAAAGGCAACATTTGCAAACCTTGCCATAGAAATATCTTGCGTCAAGCTTTCTCGCATTAAAAACATTTCCATAATTCGCTTGCTTGCACCCATCATATTAACTGGGTTAGCAGCCTTATCGGTCGATACACAAAAATATTTTTTGGCCCCTGAATCCCTAGCCATTTTTAATGTATTAAGTGTGTTAAAAACATTAACCATAATCATTCGCATCAATGTATAGGGATCCTTTTCACTTCTCACATGCTTTAGAGCTGATAAATTAAAAACATAATCATAAGGACCTTCCTGAGACATCAGCGCTTCAAATTCAATGGAGCCACAATCAATAGCAAATGTTTTGAATTCCCCTGTTCCATAGCCGATAGTACTTCTCAAATCTCTAACTAACTCGACCATGTTATTTTCAGAAATATCAACTACATGAAGTAGCTTTGGGTTTCTCTTAAAAATCTCTCTTGTTACAGACTGGCCAATTGATCCAGCACCTCCAATCACCAAAAATCTGCTTTCTTTAATAGCACATTGCAAATACTCATTGTGAGAGGATACATCAACCCCAAAAAGTTCTTTTTTTCGCCCTACCAAGTCTAAAATGTTCATTTAGTTTCTCTCAAATATTTTTTCGGATTGAAAACTGGATGGAAATTAACATAATGACCATCGACATGATCGCTCACCAAAAGATTTTTATACAAACTGTCTGCCAAATTATTTTTAAATACTATCCTTAATAATAAATTTATAAAGGAAGGGAAAAACCAAAAGAGATTGGGCTTTTTCCCTTCAAGTTTTGTTAATAACTCTACAAAATCTGAAGTTGAAATATCTTCTTTGTCTGATGGAAACAAGATCAATGGTTTTAGTGTTCGCGCTAAAAGACAAGAGGAAATATAGGTATTTAAATTATCAATATGTATGAAACTTTTTAAATTCGCTATTCCGCCAAATGGGATCGGCATACCTGTTGCTATTATCTTTCTAAGCCGAAATACATTACCCGGTACATTGCCCCCATACACTAGTGGAATTCTTAATATAAATAATTCCATTGGGACATTTTGACACAGATTTAACAATCTGCTTTCAGCTACAAATTTACTTTTTGAGTAAGAGTTTTGGGGATTATGTGGCGAAATTGCGGAAAATTTACTACCGTTAGTAAATCCTCCATTAACGCCAACTGTACTCAAAAATATAAACTTTCTAACTCCTTTTTTGATTGCTGCTTTAGCCAATTTAATAGTCGCATCACAATTAACCGCTATGCATTTTTGCTCATCCATTAATGAATTATTTTTTTTGTGTACACGCGCAGCAACATGAATAACAACGTCAGTGTTTTTAATATACTTATTCCAATCATCAAATTCGTCTAACTCACCGGTCTCAAAGTACATTTTATTTTTCGACTTTCTCACTGAGCCTGTTACAGAATAGCCTTCTTTAGTTAGGTGTCTATTTAAGTGACTTCCAACAAAACCATTAATACCAGTAATAAAAATATTTCTTACAGCCATCACCCTAACCTACTTAATATAGCAAGTGAAAAAGGCGTTTCATTCAAATATTTATTAGTTATTGAATTGCTACCTATTTTTTTTGCAACTGAATCGTTATTTAGAACCTCAACCCAACCACCTGAATGATAATTGTATTCAAACCCGATAACATGCAGCCCAAACTCTATAAATAAATTTTGCTGTATAAAAACGTTCATACCTGAAACTAAAGCGTCTACGAGCGAGTGGGGAACACCCTCTCCATAACCTGTGGGCTGTAGGAAAAACTTACCACTGACAAACAGATTATCCTGTGCAACATACCCGAGAAAATTGGTATTGTAATTAATAAAAAGTTCTTTAATTAGTAATTCATCTTTGCAACCCACAATATCTAGAGTAACATTTTCTCTCTTTTTCAAAAAAGATTTAATACTTGAAACGGCAAAAGACACTTTGTCATCACGACTAACAAGCACCACATTATCGCTTGAACCGATTTTTCGTTTCACACCACCTGAACCAGGAATCCAAACAATATTTTTTAACTTAAAATACCGACGAAAATAACGGAAATCTAAAAAATTCTGAAAAACTACTTTTTTTCTTGGATTTATAGAAAACAACAGCGATATAAACAACCTGAAACCACATGAATTTTTGTACCTTCCAAGACCATTTACAATGACAAGACCTTTTTTCCAAAAGAGGCATAGAAAAATTACATTCGTTCTTAAATTTGACGAGATCGAAAAATTAGAATAAAGCATCACATCAAAAATTAATTTAATAATACTAAATGGCGAATCAAAAAAACCACGAGAAGAAACACATAAATCATGTTTTTCAAAAAAAGTTAGTAAGCCTGAGCGATATAAATCATTATATTTTTTTTTATCGTTTAGTATGAAATATCTTGAGTTCATCATTGGCAATGTATTTAAGTCTTTTATTTAAATAAACAATATTCAATTGTTTCTAAAAATATCTCTTGTAAAAATCTTTTCTGAAACATTATTTAGCTCCTCGTCCAACCGATTTGTCAGAATAATATCTGATTTTTTCTTAAACTCATCAAGTGAATTTACAACCTTTGAGTTAAAGAATTCAGCCTCATCATAGGTTGGCTCATAGATCACAACCTCGATGCCTTTAGCCTTGATCCTCTTCATAATGCCCTGAATGGCACTTGCCCTAAAATTATCTGAGCCCTGCTTCATTACCAAGCGGTATATGCCAACAACTTTTGGGGTTAATTTGATAATCGAGTCTGCAATAAAATCCTTCCGGGTCGAATTTGACGACACAATCGCCTGGATCAATGTCTGTGGCACCTGATCATAGTTTGCTAGCAGCTGCTTGGTATCCTTAGGCAGGCAGTAGCCACCGTAACCAAAGGATGGATTGTTATACCCCTCGCCTATGCGCTCATCAAGGCACACGCCGTTTATAATGCTCTTGGTATCAAGGTCATGGGCCAGTGCATAGGAATCTAGCTCGTTGAAGAACGATACGCGCATGGCAAGGTAGGTGTTGGCGAATAGCTTTACTGCCTCGGCCTCTGTCGAGCGGATAAATAATGTTTCTATGTCACTTTTCTCAGCACCCTTCACCAATAGGTTAGCAAACGCTTTTCCATCCTCGAGCTGGCTGCCCACAATGATACGCGATGGATACAGGTTATCTTTGAGCGCCTGACCCTCTCGCAAGAACTCAGGTGAGAAAATTACACGGTCTGTATTGTGCTTCTCTTGCAGTGATTTTGTGTGACCCACCGGGATGGTGGACTTGATGACCACAAGGGCATCTGCATTTAGCTCTAGGGCATCACCTACTACGCTATCCACCGAGCTGGTATCAAAGCGGTTGGTATCAGGGTCATAGTTGGTGGGCGTTGCCACCACCACAAAGCTGGCACCCTTGTAGGCGGCCTGCTTATCTAATGTCGCTGTAAGGCTTAACTCTTTTTCGGATAAAAAAGCTTCGATCTCGGCGTCAGCCACGGTGGACTGCTTGTTATTAACTTTTTCAACTCTTGATGCGTCCACATCAAGAACCACCACGTCATTATGCTGGGCAAGTAGGACTGCGAGGGACATACCCACATAGCCAGAACCCACAACCGTAATTTTTGTTTTGTTCGTCAAATTTAGACCTTTGATTTGATGTTAATTGTTTGGTTTACTCTAGAAATTTATAACTGATTATTGTTTCTTTTTATAGACTCCAGAAACTCTGAAAACTAACCTTTAAAATGCGATAAGAGCTATTATCGCTTTTCAAGACCTATCCAATACAATCAAATAGACCTTAAAACAGTATTACTCATCCTTGTAATCTTCTTCGAGAATACCTTTTTCTTTTAGATGTTTTGTTAACTTTTCTAATCGAACAAAGGCTACTAAACCCATCATCCCGAAAACGAAACCTATGATCCCTAAACTTTCCATAACTAACCCCTATTGATTTACTCTACTGTAACTGACTTTGCCAAGTTTCTTGGCTGATCCACGTCGGTGCCCTTCACAAGGGCGACATAGTAGGACAAAAACTGTAGTGGGATAATAAAAAGTATAGGTGCAATTAAAGGGTTAGCATGGGCCATATTCACTACATCCAAGCCGGATTCAGACTCAAAATGGTCATCGCTTTCGGCAAACACATACATTACCGAACCGCGCGCCCTAACCTCTTCGATATTGGACTTTAGCTTGTCTAGCAGGACGTTATCAGGGGCAACTACTACTACCGGCATATCAGCATCAATTAGGGCTAACGGGCCATGCTTTAACTCACCTGCGGCATAGGCTTCAGCGTGTATATAGGAGATTTCTTTAAGTTTTAGCGCACCTTCCATCGCAACCGGATACTGATCGCCACGACCCAAAAATAACGCATGTTGTTTATCGGCAAATTGCTCAGAAAGCGCTTTAATGGGCTGCTCTAAACTAAACGCGTGCTCCATTTGCGCAGGTAAGGCAGTTAATGCCTGCGCTGCCTCTTCACAAAATTCTTCATTAATTTTTTTAGCTTCACACAGCGCTTTGGATAACAGCAATAATGCAGCTAGCTGGACGGTAAAGGCTTTGGTTGAGGCCACGCCAATTTCGGGGCCGGCCTTCATAAGGTAAACTAAATCAGATTCTCTTACCAAGCTGGATGTTTCAACATTGCAGATAGCCAATGAAGAATAGTAGCCTAGAGATTTAGCTAATCTTAGTGCGGCTAATGTATCGGCAGTCTCGCCGGATTGAGAAAGCGACACCCAGAGGGAATCTTTATGCACAAAGGATTCTCTGTATCTAAACTCTGAAGCAATCTCCACACTGCAGCTTATGCCAACATGCTGCTCAATCCAGTAGCGCGCTACCATACCTGCGTTATAGCTGGTACCACAGGCGACTATCTGCACATGTTTAATATCTCTAAATAGCTCTAATGAGCCATTACCAAAGGCATTATCGGCTACCTTGCCGTCAATAATTCGGTCTTGAAGTGTTCTGCGAATAGCTTGTGGCTGCTCAAAGATCTCTTTAAGCATATAGTGCTTATAGCCTGCTTTACCGCCGGCATCGGCTGTAATGTCGGATTCTTCAATGAAGCGTTGAACTGACTCACCAGAGGAATCAATAATATTGACTGCCTCTTTAGTTATCTGCGCAACATCACCTTCTTCTAGCACTGCAAAACGGCGGGTAACCGGCAATAGTGCGAGCTGATCTGAAGCGACAAAGTGCTCACCTAAACCATAGCCAATCACCAGCGGGCTACCTGAGCGTGCGACTACTAATTGATCTGGCGTTTCACTATCAACTACCACCATGCCATAGGCACCTACTAGCTGCTTGCTAGCGGTAAAAACGGTTGTTCGTAAATCTTTATGATTTGCTGATAGCTTATGAATCAGATGCACAATCACTTCTGTGTCTGTATCTGAATTAAACACATAACCTTCAGCGGTTAATGATTCGCGCAGTTCTTGATGATTTTCAATAATGCCATTGTGCACCACTGAGAAGCGGTTACCTGACTGATGTGGATGGGCATTACGCTCTGAGGGCACACCATGGGTAGCCCATCGCGTATGGGCAATACCTGTACTGCCTGTGGGCGCCTGATCTTTTAAGGCCTGAACCAAGGCTTCTACCTTGCCCTCTCGCTTGACGCAGGTGGTTAATCCGCTTGAGTCTAACACAGCGATACCGGCTGAATCATAGCCGCGATACTCTAGGCGCTTTAGGCCTTCAATTAAAATTTCTGTAATTGGTCGCTCGGCGACCGCACCTACAATACCGCACATAATTTGTTACTTCTTTAATTAGCTTCTTTAAATTTAATTTTTTATCAGCTGCTTTTTCAGACTTATCACATCTAATTTAGTTCGATTAAAATAACCTAGCCTGCTTTTAAATGTTTAAAATCATCCGCTTTAAGCCTTGGCCCAAAACGCTCAACAACCATTGCCGCTGCCTTATTGGCTAGCTGTGCCGCCCATTGATAATCTTTGCCTGCAGTAATCGCATAGAGAAAAACCCCTGCAAACATATCACCTGCACCATTGGTGTCTATAGCCTTGGCTTTTACTGCAGAGACCTCAAATAACCTATTACCATCAAAAACACGTGCGCCATTGGCGCCATCTGTAATCGCAAAGGTTTTTGCATAGGTCTTTAATTGCTCTGCCGCACCTTCAATACTGTCTGCTTGAGTAAAGGCTAGCGCCTCATCTTTATTACAAAAAATTAAATCCACACCCTCACCGATAACACAGCGTAAGTTGTCTGAAAAACATTTCGCCACAAAGGGGTCGGATAAACTTAGAGCTATTTTAACGCCATTTTTTTTGGCTTTTTCTACTGCACACTTTACAACAGCAGTACGCGCATCATCGGTTTGAAGATAGCCCTCAACATAAAACCATTCAGACTCTACCAGGGCGTCATGATCAACTTCATATTCAGAAAATGCATCGCTAACGCCTAAGTAGGTATTCATAGTCCGCTCAGCATCATCGGTAACCATGACTAGGCATTTGCCGGTAACGCCTATATCAGCTGTGGATGAATAGAATTTTACATTAGCTTTAGCAAGGTCAGCGGCAAACAAAATACCATCATCATCCCCTGCCACTTTGCCGCCAAAGCAACTAGAGGCACCTAACTGAGCAGCTGCAACCACTGAGTTGCAGGCTGATCCGCCACTTTGACGAAGCAACTTTATTCCATCGCTATTTAAAGCACCTAATAACTCTGCCTGACGCGACTGGTTAACCAGCGTCATCAAACCCTTATCGATAGAATGATCTTTTAAAAATGTATCACTTACCGATACCTCAGTATCAACAAGCGCGGCGCCAACCGCATAAATCTGATGAGTGACCATAATTATTCTTACTGTGATTTATTTGCTTTTAAACGTATTAAAAATTTCTAACTTCTGATTTTAACTGTTCTATTTCATGCTTTAGCTGCAAATACTCAGATTCTTTAAAGGCTAAAAAATTACGTGTAATTTTAGTCTTCTCAACCATCCCCGTCGGCGTAAGAAGATAGATATAGCCTAATTTATTATCCGAGCGCTTAAAGTTATCCAACTTTAACCATAGCGCTTATGAGATAGTGAGCCTTGCCCAAGCTCACGCCTAACTTCACAGCAAGCTGTCTCTGGGTGATGTTGGGGTTTTTTTCTAAATGCTTAAGCACTCTGTACTCAAGCTCTTGATTAGGCATAGGGCAATCAGTGCTTTATTATTTTGATAAGCTGAAAAACATTTAAGCAGGCTACCGCAGGGGAGTGCTTCCCCCGAATAAAATAATCATAAACCTAATAATCAGGTGAATGATTTAAATGCGTTCAACAAATGAACCATAAATAAAGGCGCAATTATTACAGATAAAAGCGACCCTGTAACTAGCACTAAAGTATTAGTTTTGTAAAAACTTTGATATTAACGGTTATTAAATAACTAGGGCTGATCAGAAGTTGCTTGTTTAGCACGGCTTAACTGTAAATACACCAATAAATACACAATTACCTGGCAACAAAATACCCAGGCCCAGGCGCCATCCAAGGGTGATAATACTTGCCAATGGTAACCAACAAATGCAATACCTGTGCTTCCCCCGGCAATTAATAACCCTGTGAGCGAGTTAGCTGCTACTCTGGACTTAGTTTTTAACTTTAACCGCTCATGAATATAGTTATGGAGGTGGTAATTATCTGGCTTAAACATTGAATGGCCGGCAATTTTTCGCCGCACCATAGAAATAATAACTTCAATACAGGGGTAGCACATCATTACCGCGGCAAATTCAATACCAATCATTTGAGTATTTACAGTGTAAAAACCCGCTAAAACCAATACAGCACCAAGACCATAGGCGCCAGCATCACCCAAGAATAATCGCCCAGAAATAACATTAAATAGAAGGAACACACCACTAACAATGCTTAATACTTCCCACACCAGCGCACCAACAATGGCGTTAAAAATTAAAGAGGCTATAAATACAATACCTGGCACAAGACCATTAGCGCCATCTGCCATATTAATTGCATTAATAAAACCAACACTAAAAATGACAGCAATAGCCCAACCAATTATTGGCTGTGACATTATTAAGTCAATAAAATAATAACCCGTTTGATTTGGAATAACTTCAGGCCATATCACAAAGGTTAGCCCAAAAAAAAGCCCCAACATAATTAGCCGCAACTGCGGTGAGAGCAGATCATTGTCCATATCCTCAACTAAACCTAGCAGACTACTTGCCAAAAATGTAAACCAGGCCCAGGGGTGAATGCCCAACGGACCGACATCAGAAAACTCATAACCCATCAAATAGCGCGCTAGCAACATACTGATAACCAGACCTATAATTACTGCACCGCCCAAACGAGAGGCGTTAACCTGAGAAATACCATGCTTCTCATGATCATCCTTGGCATATCTCTGGCGAGTCACCCATTGCATAACTAACATGCCTAATAGCCCAGAAATACCAAAGAGAAAGGCGGCAAACAACATCATAACAAATAATTTACCCAGCTCTTTATCAGATAAAACCAACTTCACGTTAAAACCCCTGACTAAACTATTCAACATTACAATTATTATCCCAGTAATGACGTATCATTACCACACACAATGAAATCATTAAGCCCAATAAACCACCCAACACCACCATAAGCGCTCGCTTTGGCTGAGACTTCTCTTCAGGCAACATGGCCTGGCTAACGGTAGTAAAGGCATAATCGGGGCTAGCCTCGACCAACATTTTAGTTTTTATCTGCTCTTCAATGAGCGTGAAAAAAATCTGTCTCATTTCCGCCACTGAGGTTATGGCTATTTGCTCTTCAAGGTATTTAATATTTGTTTCAATTCGCACCAACTTACGTTGCTGTAGAAAGAGGTTTATTGCCAATATATAATTTTCAACCCACTGCCTGGCTAAATAAGGGGAGAAATATTCAATACTTACATTGACTAATCCAGTTTTTTTATCCTCAGACACCAACAGCATATCTGAAAAAACCTCATAGGCCTCCCAGAGGCTTGGCGCCTTTGTCCTTCCTGAGGGCGGGGTTCTAACCCATTGCTTTGTGCTCACATCGTATTTATTTGTATCAATAACCAAACGGTTATCTTTTTTATGCCAGCGCTTAACCGCCATAATTTCCACAACTATGCCAGACTGCTTAATATATTGCTGAATAAAACCACGGGATTGCATAACTTCCACAGCAATGCCAGCCTCACTACCTTGCCCGCCACCGATATTAATACCCGCAAGTGAGGCAAGCCCACTAAACTGGCCAAACTTAGAAGACATATTACCGGCATCTTGCTTTGCTGGGGCAAGTAACACGTGGGCTTGGTATTGATTTGGCAAAGACAACGCATATAAAACAGATATTAACACAAGCGCAGCAGTCGTAAAAAAAACCAGCCACCTGCCGGCCCAAATAACAGAAACCAACTCCCTTAGATCAATCTCATCTTCATAGGGTTCTCTAACCTGCATAGGGGTTTTCATAGCACCTCCTTGTGCTTATTATTAATTTTTTACCACTAACCCCAACATCTCATAACACGCAAAATACTGAAAGGCATTTAACCTTTTTACTTAAATTAAAATATTTAATCCTGAGCTTTGTATTCATAATTATAGTAGCCATAATCATAATAGTAGCTACTGGCTTTTTTCTCCACCGCATTAAATACAATACCCTTAATATCTACACCCGCTAAATCAAAGCGATGATTAGCAGCAACAACTTCTTTAAGGCTGCAAGATTCAAACCGTGCCACAATCAATGAGGTACCGCAGTAAGCCCCAACAATAGAAGCATCAGTAACAGCTAAAATGGGCGGTGTATCAAATATAACTAGGTCATACTCAGATTCAAGCTCGGTTATCAGCGCCTGAAACTGTGAACCCATAAGCAATTCTGATGGGTTAGTGGGTATCTTGCCGCGAGTAATTACATCCATACCATCAACTGATGTAGATTTAACCCCTTGTTTTGCACCAAGAGTGCCTGCAAGAATATCCGAAAGGCCAATGTCAGGCTCAAAGCCAAAGCGCTTATGCAGGTAACCCTTTCGCATATCAGCATCAACAACTAATACTCGCTGACCCGTTTGAGCAATAACTGCACCCAAGTTTGATGACACAAAAGATTTACCCACACCTGGGCTAGCACTGCTCATCATTACCAGCTGATTAGATGAATCAAGCATTGAAAAATGTAGCGACGTTCTGAGACTTCGCAAAGCCTCAATAGCTAAATCAGCCGGGTGATCCTTAGCTAGCAAGGAATCATGGCTACTAGACTTTTTGCTGGAATTTTTTGGCTGTTTGGAACGCTTAAAAAACTGTATAGACTCTTTATAAGTATCCTCATTTTCGGAGTGAGGAATGGTAGCATGGACCATTAAACCATTATCAGCAAAGACCTTAGGGTCAGTTACCCCTGCTCGTAAAAAATGCTGTATCGCAACAATAACCAGCCCCAACATACCGCCCAATAAAACTGCTAACACTAAAATTAGACCTTTTTTAGGGGCTACCCGATTAGGCATAACTTCTGCCTTATCCAAAATGCGCACATTACCTACCGTACTAGCTTTAAGAATAGAAAGCTCTTGGCGCTTATTTTGTAATGCCAGAAAAATTGCTTGGTTAACTTCAAAGTTACGTTTTAAGCGTAATATTTTCTTTTGCGTATCTGGCAGCGCCCCAAGTTTTCTTCCCAGTTTTTCACGCTGGGTTAATAAGTTGCTCTGCTGCCGATTAAACGAAATATAATTGGGGTGCTGGGGGGTGAAACGACGAGAAATATCCGCTTCATTAATTGCCATAGTGCTAATATCAGCCTCAATTTGCACTAGGCTATCTAAAGCTGCTTGCGCCTCTAGAGAAAGATCAACTGACGTGCGCTCACTACGGTAATCATTAAGAGCCTCTTCTGAGCGCGCAAGTTCCTGTTGTATTCGAGGAATTTGCTCGTCAAGAAAATCTAAACTATTCTCTGCCTCAGCCGCCATACGCTGGACATTTTGCAAATAATAATTTGCCGATACCGAGTCAACTATTTTAACAATCTGAAGGGTGTCAGCACCTTCAAGGGAGATCTCGATAATGCCTGTATCCTTACCCTTTTCTGAAACACTAAGCTGCCTTTGTAACTCTAATATTTTACTTAATCGTCCGGATTTAGTAAGAACGAATTCCGTACCCTGGGTAGCGAATAATTCTAAAACTCTAATATGAACCTTATTATCTTCACTTGAAACCAGCTCGCCAACCGGGCCTTCAGCTAGCTTTTTACCCTCAAACCAAAGGGTAAATTTGTTTTCAGCCTCAGTGATAAGCCTAAGCTCTTGTCCATAAAGGTAACTGGGAAGCGATAGCTCTACAATATCCACCACTTCTCCACCTGAAGCATAGCCAGATACACCAAAGGGTGTGCCCGCTAATTGATAAGGGGCCGTGCCGCGGGCCATTAACTCACCCACTAAGGGCGTATAAACCGGCGCTGAATTTATCGTAAGTCCTAATTCATCCACAACACGCCCAAGAACAAACCTCGACTTGATGACATGTAACTCTGTGGCTGAAGAGCTTTCCGTGGCAAAGATTTCAGACATATCGTCAAGGCCAGGAACACCTGGCGCGTTATCTTCTACCTGAATAATACCGTTAGCCTTGTATATTGGGGTTGCAAACAACACATAAACTAATGCGACTAAAGCAGCTATGGCAATTGCACCACCAATAATAAATCGACCATCAAGCAATATGCCAATTAAATGACGTAGATCTATTTCGTCATTGTAACCCTGATGAGGTGACTGCATACCTGACTGATTTGATCCACTTAATTCAGACATATTTTTTTAACTTCCTAATAATTCAATTACTTCAGCAGGCAACAAGCCCGCAAAAAACTATAAACTGCTATTATTCAACGACTCGGTCTAGCTCATAAAACCCACGAATGGTTGGAATCAACTGGCCCACCACTTTATTCCAGCGCGCTACAGGCGCGGAGGTAACATAAACTATATCCATAGGCTCAAGTTGAAACTGCGTACTAAGAACAAGCATACTGCCCATAGAAGCATCTAATTGATAGACATCAACTAATTTCTCTTCGGCCTGACTGGCTCGTAACACAAATATGCCCTTAGCACTTGCTGAGGTCTCATTAACGCCTCCAGCATTATTTAGCGCTTCTGCCAAAGTGAGCCCGCTGCGATCAATTCGCTGAGTTTCAGCCTTGACAACATCTCCCATCACAAACACCTTTAAGCCATCATTTCTTGGAACATGAACAATGTCGCTAGGGCCAAGCAATCTGTTTTGGCTCATATCACCCTGTTGATAAAGTGCATATAAATCCAAAATTTCCTTCTGGGTACCTTTATCAGTTTTTGAGGTTAAAACAACAGATCGCCAGTCGGCATCAGCAGACATACCACCGCAGGCATTAAGAGCATCAAGCAGGGTTAGGGGGACATTAGTAACAGGCAGTGTCGCTGGTTGCATTACGGCACCGGAAATAAACACCCGCTGAGAGCTATAGGCTGCAACTGACACATCGATTTGCGGGGCCTCAATATACTCACTTAGTTTTTGGGTAATAAGGTCTCTAATTTGAGTAACATATTTACCCTCAACATTCACTTTACCGACATAGGGGTAGAATATAGAACCATCTGGATGCACGACATTGCCCGTTTCACCAGCAGATCTAAACTGACCTGCCGGAATGGTTAATTCAGGATGATCCCACACCGTAATATTTAACACATCGCCAACACCAATACGGTAGGCATACTGGTTCATTTTCTGCTGCAAGGCAGGGTCAACCTGGGGCTCTACGGTTTTAATAGTGGCGTTAATTTGATTTATCAATGCTGAGGTAATCGGTACTAAATCTATAGTCTGGCTTTGAGAATCAGAGTATTCACTTAGGTTTGATGCATTTATATGAGTACCTGGCACCAGTGCACAGGCACTACTGAGAAGTAATAAGCCCCACAGAACTGATAGATAAAAAGCTTTGATTACGCCAATATTTTTTAACATTTATTAATCCTAATTATCCATCACTATAAATTTAGCGCCCACTAATCGGGGTATTTTTTAACAATGAGCCCAAAATTGAAATATCGGCCAATTTAGGCCGGCAATTCTATCATTAATGCTAGAACTAGTTACATAGTTTTAATAAAAATGATTAGCGTTAAAACACAAGCTAGATAAAGACCGCTAATGATTACTTATTTCCCAACTAACTTATCACTCCAACCCTCACATGCAGTCTCAATTTGCTTAAAAATCAAAGCAAAGGCCTCGGCACTTTTACCATAGGGGTCGTTTATTTCAATATTATCCAGCCATTTACCTAGCAACATTACCTTCCCTGATGCCGCAGGAAACTCAGCCATTAAACGCTGCTGCTGGAACAATTCCATCACTAAAATCAAGTCTGCCTGCTGCACTAAGAGGTCATCTAATTGGCGTGCACTATGATTTTCAAACCCATAACCATGGCTATCCAACTCATAAGCTGCATTTTTATCTATAGGCTTTCCAACAAGGGCTTTTATACCTGCAGATGAGATATTTAAACGGGGTGATTTAGCCTGCAGAATTTTTTCAGCACTTGGGCTGCGGCAAATATTACCGATGCAAACAATAAGAATATTTTGGAAAATAGGGGGAACCTCATACAAGCAAGAGCTTGCAATTAATAAAGCCAATAGAAGCTTATTTTGACTCAGTATATCGTATCATTAACCATACTTATAACCGAGAAATCGTTAAATATAGGATGCGCTTACATGAGAATAAACTAATAGGCACAGCTAGCTTTTTTCAACAAGCCTTGCCCCTAGCACGCCATACAAAACAATATTATGGGTGAAAATAGGGCCGCTATAATTAGAACTAGACCTATCTTCAAACCCAGAACCCATGACAAGCATAGAAGTAAAAAGTAAGCTTAATACAGCAAACAAAAATTTAACCTTCATAAACACACCAACAATCAACTGTAAACTTTGACAAAAGAATTATCTCCGTTAGGAAGTAATCAATTAGCTAACGGCTAAAAAAGCCAATCATTAAAGACCCGTTATAAAAAAACTAGTGGGATACAGACCAATTAAGATACGCATCTTTAAGCCTTTGTTTATTCATATTCAAATACATTATACTTGAGCGATCGCCATTAAAAAAGACATTGGATAAATTATCCCCAAAAGGAGTCAGCATTCCACGACCAGGCACCAAACAGTTACAACCACTATCTGAACTGACCATAGTGCTGGTGCTATGGTCAAAACTTTCTACCCCCTTGACCTGCCAAGCAGATGGGGTCATATCTTTTCTAAGACCAAGCGGCACTGAAAAACCAATGCCAACTAGCGTATGGTCGGTATCTTGAACAAAAAAGTTTGCTGTGGTGTCGCCAAAATTAAATGCGAACTCTAACTTTGCGCCACGGTCTTGACCCCAGAACTGTCCGGCCTCAACTGCAACTGAAAGATCCAATTTATCGTAATAATATCTATACTTACCGACCGCCACTTCGCGCTTAAGACCCTCAACAACAGTGCTTTCAAATAGACCGCCATTAAAAGAGAACCTATGAGCCCCTTGAATACTTTGCCATGTCGCTTCACCAAAAAAACCATTAAATTCTTGCTGATAGGCGCCTTTAAAATAACCATAACCGACTGATGAATAGATATTTAATGGCAATTTAAGCGTCTTAGTAACCGCCAAATTGGTCCAGCGAGAGGGTAAAGACCAGCGAAAAAAAGATCGGCCACGCTCAAAATCCTCGGACTGGCTAAGCTGATGATCATAGTCAGCAAGTATTCTAACTCCAGGCCAAACCGGCAGCTCAAAAGAACTTCGCAACGCCAACGAATAATCAAACACGCCTAATTCTGTCCCTATGAACGTTTTCACCACAGGTGAGAGGCTTACTCTAGGCACGCTATAGGGCGAAGCACTTCCGCCAACCCATAACATTTGGTTAATTTTTTGTTTTTTGGCCGTTTTAGGGGCTAATAATGGGAATGCTCCAGTGCCATCAAAAAATTCTTTTAACTGGGCTAATGACGTCTCAAAAGTAAAGCTTGGGATCCCATATTTTGATAAGGTTAAATCTAAACGCTTAGCATCATCAGGCATATACTCTGTTACCAAACCCATAACAACACCCAAGGCATCAATATCATTTCGATTGAAAACTGAATTTTCAAACCGTACAACCAGCCGCTGTTGTTCTTTGCCCACCCAAACAGACTCAAAACCCTGACGTGTAAGCGCTCTTTTAAGCCGACTTAATTGGTCAATTATCCACTCATCTTCAACCCTAATTTGAGAAGGCAACCGCTTTACAATAGTTTCATGCTCTGGAATTGAGCCAGAAAAAAGCCAAGGGAGATGGTCGACAATAGTTGATTCAAGAGAACTTGGTTTATCTAAAGATACACTTGAAGATGAAAAAAGCGAGGTGCGGACACCTAAGCCAAAATAGTGTGTATCTGTATTATCATTAATATCTGAATTTAAAACAGCTGATCCATAAAGCTGCGTATGACCACCCAGCCAGCCAGCAGGTGTTCGAACTTTGACCCCATAATGGCTATTTACTCCGTCATGCTCAGCTACAGCAGTTAACCAGGGGTAAGGTTGATACTCAACACCCGAAAACCCTCCTTCATAACGCCTTAAGGTACCCTCTTGTTTTTGCACCCCAGCACCTGCGGTTAATCTAAACCGGCCAAATTCTTTGGATATAGCTGCATAAAGTGCTTTTTGAGTGCCCGTTTCACCGCCTAGATCAACAGCGCCCAGCGCAAAATCAAACCAGTTTCTGGGAATAAAAGTGGGTGAATATTTTAAATTGGCAATAAGATCTGAACCTCTGTCAAGGTCATAGCCCATATTACTCATACCAATTTCTAAACCAGGAAAGGGGCTTAGGGCAAAACTAAATGCATTACCGTCAAAAGGAGATTCACCTACCTCTACAGGGGGTCGGTAGGATGCATGATCCACCATATTAGCATAGGAAAATTGGAACTCACCATAGTCCATTGACGTTCCTGTTGGAACAAAATAAAGACCAGACACACCAAGATAGTTTAGATCGTTATCTAAACCATTTTCCACAGCCTGTAACCAAGGCGCTATGGCAAAAAAACACAGACCCACTAATGTCTGCCATTTTTTAAGTATTAGTTTTGATCTGATATATCTCATACTAGCTGAGCTGCTTTTTTTGTGAAGGGATAAAATATAGGAACAAAAAAAAGGGGCAGCGAGAGCCGCCCCTTCTTAAAGGCTACGCCAACTTATTGACGCAGCCTAAATAGCATCAATTAATTTGAACCAGTGCCAGTAGTAGAGTCGCATACCAAGCTTAATTCAAGACTTTCGTCTTCACCGTTAGGGGTTACGCTGGTAGTAGCATCTGCAACAGCATCCGTTCTTGTATCAACGCTAACTAGGTATGAGGCTTGAGCAGTGTCAAGTTCCACTAGAGCATAAGATCCTGGTGTGGTTTCTTGGGCAGTAAACTTAATAGAACCCGCATTGGCTTGATAAGTAACTAGAGCATTTTCTAAGTCTGATTTTATGGTTGAGTCATTTGAGCACTCAACAGTAATAGCCAGTGACTCATCAATAGCAACTACTGGGTTTGCCAAAACAACACTAATAGTCTCACCGCACAGTGCTACTTCACCATTAGAAGAATACCAAGACTTACCTTCAAAATCTTTTACAGCAATACTTGCTGACGCATCAGCGGCTATACCAATTAATTTGGCTTCGCTGGCACTGATTGAAGCAACAGATGTATCGCTTCTGATGGTAATGGTTCGATCAATATCATTAGACTTTACCGAAAATTTCAATCCTGAAACAGGAATGTCATCACCATCACTAGAAAAGTCAAAGTTAATATCACTTTCACAAACAGTCACTGCATCAGTTAAGGCAAAGAAAGTTAAGTGATCAACAAGAAGGTTAGCTGGGTGTACATTAGCTTCATTTGGCGCTCCAACAACCGCTAAGTTAGGCTCTGTTGCCCACTCATTTGTTTCTTCGTCATACGAACGAACAGTAAAGTTATCGCCCTCTGTGACGGTACGATTCACTGAAGGAATCTGAGTATCGCTGGGCAGGTTGATAGTAATGGTAATTGGAGAGCTAAACTTTTTAATTTCAGTATTGTTTTCATCGGTCATATTGATTTCTGCAACACCAATTGGGATCAACACTGTTTCAGGCGCCTGATCAGTATCGGTGTTAAGACCCTCTGGGATAATAGAGGCAATGGTTACAACCTCTTCTTCAGGCGCATCAACACTAGCTTGCTGGGTTTCAACATAGGTAACTTCAACTTTAAGTGTTGTACCTGATACTGGATTACCTTCAGAATCTTGAAGGACTACGTTTACAGGGATAACCACTTCAGCAGATCCTTCTGTAGTATCTTCTACAGTACTAGACTCCTCAGTTGTAATGGTAATCGTTTCAGCTACAGTCGCAGCAACAACCACAGTTTCTTGAACTTTAACAGCAACACCCTCTGAAGCCTGAGCTAGAAGACTAACCTGCGCTACAAGACTTTCAGTGCTTGAATCAAAACTAATTTCAACCGAATCGCTTATATAACCATCGGCAGTCGCAACAATAGTGAATTCTGTAATATCATTTGTAGGGGTAACCTGAAATGAACCACCAGTCGCTGTGAGAGATGAAAGTGCCTGACCATCAAGGTCAGTAATGTTTGTAGCCTCAGCTTCGCCTTCAATAAAGCTAACCTGGGCACCATCAATCACGTTACCAGAAACTTTATCTACAACAGAGCCAATGATAACCAAGGGTAATTCTTCAGCAACCTGTGGCGGGATTACAATAACAACAGGCTCTGCAGCTGAAGTTGAGGAATCCGAACAACCCCCAACAACTAAAAGTGAACCTAAAACAAGACCTAATAGTGCAAAACGCATTTTACTACTCCCGGAAATTTTTTTATAAGAGCAGAGTTTCAAACGATAAGCTTGTCTCTGCTACATTGGCTGAAATTGTTAACAAATCGCGATATATTGCATAAATGCATAATCACCTGATAGTGATAATACAGTGCTTTTTTAAAATAACCAAGACTTTACCAGTAAATTCACATGTTATTATTTAATGTAATATAGTTGTGTAAGACAATGGCAATTGCTAAGAAATGAAAACTAAAGAGAACCATCAATAAGTTATAGAGCGAAAGATATCAGGCGTCGAATTTTAGCTATCAAAGGCTGCCACCTCCCCTTGTAATCTTAAATCAACTCTGAAATCAGTTGAAATTTATTATAAAGGCTATTGAATAAGAAGCTTGAGTTGATAGTTACTGCTAACAAAAAAACTACCCGTCAAGAGTCAGTAGCCGTAGTTTTTCACTGCCTTCAAATAAACTATGCCTGCTTAACGATTTGGCAATACTATTAATTCTTACCTGAGCTTACTGTAGTTAATTTTGATGTCATTATTACCCATGAATCTACTAATCAAGCCGAAGCTAAATGTTATCAAAGCATGGATTTACGGGCTTACCGATTACTTTATCCCTATACCTATAAGCGTTGTTATACATCGAGTGGGCCTAAAGAATTCTAAAATGCTTACTGCAGGTTACAGTTATGGTGTTATTTAATTGCAAATACGAACTACCTGAAAACCTGACTCTACAATATTAAGCCCTCTTAACGTGAGCACTTTGCGGGTATCTAGCCTGATTTTTTCTCGCCCAATTTTCACATAAGTATCGGGGCTTTAATCGTATGCTGTTAAATTAACTGCACACTCGTGAATGCTTGGCTCGCCTTTGCAAGGTTGCATCGTGAAATATTACCCATACTTTCCGGAAGCGGTTTGACAAAGTGACAGGCACGTTGATGCTAGCTTTTCGGCCACTTTATCAGCCCTTTTGAAATTTAAACTATAGATTTTTTAGTGCAGCAGCTCCAAGAGATAGCTGATAGATAACCCGAGTGACCTCACTCCAGTAATCTAATGGGTCCTTTCGATCCATATTTATAGGAACCACAATGGTATCACCAGGATCTATAGAAAAATTACGCCGCATTGGCCAGCCCACACCTTTGGGCACTTCAACCGAACCATTCACCTTAACAACATAAATCCTTTTTTTGTCTGCATGCATCTTAGCGCCGCCAGCTAAGCCTAGATAGTCAGAAATATTTAAATTTGAATCAAATTGATGTGCTGAGGGCCAGGGTACCTCGCCCATGATAGAGACTTCCTGACGATACTCCGGAATAATCAACTGATCACCGTTTCGCAATCCAATATCATTAGTATCTCCATTAACAATAGCTTTTAAATCGATAACTAACCGACCAAGGGCGCTCTGTCTATCTAATTGATCTAGAATTTTCGTTTCATTTTCAACGCTTACCGTTTTATCTCCATGAAGGTTCGCAGTAATAATATCTGCTTTAACCTGATCACGTAAAAGATTAATCTTCTGTATTTCACGCTGCCTAAGGCTATCACGGGTAAATATCGCTGCGTCTATATGAGCCAACGAGGTAAAACCACCGGCTCGAGCAATAACACTACTTAGCGTTTCACCCACCAAAAAACTATATTCGCCAGGCAACAACACTTCCCCGCGCAGTGTTATCGTCATGGCTTGACGATATTGAGGCAGAGATCTTATGCTCACCTTGTCATATGGGTTAAGCATGATATCTGAATGCTCTCCCGACAAAATAGACCCCAAATCAATGGTCAGATGGGACAAAACAACTTTTTCTCCGCCTGAGAAGTCAGAACGGGTTAGCTCGACAACCTGTTTGAAAGCTTCCTCTTGCAGCCCGCCAGAGGAAGCAATTAACTGTGTTAAGCTCATATCTTGAGTCATTGGATAATCACCCGGGTATTGCACAACACCATCAATAGTAACCACCTCTGAAACTTCATTAATGCGCGCCTGCTGTTTTAGCTGAGCGACTAAACCTGCTAGCCGTTCAGCACGATCTTGATCATTGGAAAAAATAATCAACTCGTCATTTTTTTGTAATAAATAATTTGAGGCGCTTGCAGGATCGGCGAATATTTCGGTTAAATCGACAAAAAATGTTATTACTTTACCCGAGGGCTTAAGCTCCCGACGCAATAGTGCGTAGCCTAAATCTGTATCGGTTTTTACCAACTCAGCAGTAGGTATAAGGTGTGAAATTTTTAGGCCCTTTTCCCACAAAAATTGGCCTGGATGGTATAGATTGCCCGATAGGGTGACGATATTTATTACCTTATCGGCTACTGCATCAACAACCAATCGATCTCCATTTTTTATCGCTACATCAAGGCTTTGAGTTTTATTTAGATCAATATCAAGAACCGTCATAAAACCTGAATCATCAACCCGTAATATGCGAGCTCGGCTGCGGTAGGCTGTAGGCAATAAACCACCCCCAAGTTTTATAAGCTCACGAATTGTTGGTTTACTTTTTAACTCATACATAGCCGGTCTTCTTATCTGGCCATCAATGCTAGCGGTTTGCCCAAGAGGTGGAATAAAAATAGTATCACCTGCTTCAAGGCGACTATCTTTAGAGCGATCTCCACTAAGTAATAAATCATAAAGATCTAATTTTGTTCTTAATTTTCCATCACGTTTCAATTGAATATTTCGCAATGAGGCGATATCAGTAACCCCGCCACTTAAGAACAATACATTGGTGATTGTAGACAGGGAAGGGACCGTATATAGGCCGGGCTTGTAGGCTTCCCCTAATACATAAATAGTAATAGAGCGCAAAGCACCTACGCTAATACTAACGTTTACCCCAATGTACTCTTCAGATACTTTACGGCTAATAAGCTGCTTAGCCTCTTGAAATGTCATGCCGGCAACACCAAGAGGGCCAATATTAGGGAAACTTATAGCTCCATCTCTTGATATAGTTTGCTCGAAATAATCATTTACCTTGCCGTAGAACTGAATCCTCAACTCGTCACCAGGGCCTAAACTATAGTCTGGCTCTACAGGCACATGGGCACTAGGCTGAAATGTAACAGGCTCTCCAGCAAATAAATCATAGCCAAAAAGATTCAGTTCAGGTTGCAGCAGCTGATCACTCTGCTCAACACCCTTAGTACCGGCAGGCTCTTGATCACTTTTTTGCGATTGTTTTTTTGGTTTATTTTTTTCGGGCTGTGTAGACCGCGCAAGCATATTAGGGGCCGCAAGCTCATCACCATTCGGAATGGACAAGTGCTTAAGGCTCTTGCACAACTTCTCCACATCATAACCGGCTTGCTTTGCCATTTGCTCCATCATGGGGTCGATCTTCTGCTGGCAAAAATGGCTAGCCTGCTTAAGTGCCTCATTAACACCGCCAGATGAATTGCTTTGATTGGCTTGAAGGTTAAATGTAAGTATAGAAAGTGTAGCGCCAAAAAAAATGGCGAAGACTTTATTTTGCATAACTAGTCCCTGTTAAATCATCCCTACATCTATGTATAGACTAGTACAGTAAATTTTTCCTACATAATTAAACTATTCGAACGGAAGCCTTATCAACTTTACTCAAACTCGCTAAAGGCAATGTTGCTTTAACTTTTTGACTCAGCATAGATATAAGAACAATGGCTCTGGAGTTGCCATCGATTTGAGAAAAAACTGCATTTAAACCGCGAAAAGGGCCCTCTAAAACCTCAAGGTTATCTCCTTTTTCGGGAAGATCTGTGATCATAGTTTCATTGCTTTGATCAACTCGCTCTTTTAACTGACTTATCAGTTGAGTGGGCACTTGGCTGGGGGCTTGCCCAAAGGAAACAATTTTATTCACCCCTCGGGTGTAATTAATGGACAGAGCCGACATCGACTCGTGATCAAACTCCACAAATAAATAATTTGGAAAAAGCACTTCTCTGGATACTTTACGCTTTCCTCGAGATAGTTTTTCAATAAGCACTCTAGGACAGAATGCATTAACCCCTTGGCGCTCAAGATTCTCAAGCGCCCTAACCTCTTGCTGTGGTTTAGTTTGCACTAAAAACCAACCCTTCATAGCTATAACCTCAATAGGACTAAACGAAACTTACACTGACTCGATCATAGATAAAAGTGTATTTTGATGCTCTTTTAGAGCTTCCTTATCAGCGCGAGTTTCAATATTTAGCCTTATAACGGGTTCAGTGTTACTCATTCGCAGGTTAAAACGCCATTCTGGAAACTCCATAGAAATACCATCGGTTGTATCGACAACCAACGCCTGATCCTGATATTTTTCTTTCACAGCAGCAATAACCGCTTTAGGGTCCGAAACCTTGCGATTGATTTCACCTGGCGACGGATAGGCTTCTACCATCTGCTTCACTAATTCAGAAAGTGGGTTACCTGTTTTACTGACCAACTCAAGCACTAATAACCAAGGAATCATACCGCTGTCGCAATAGAAGAAATCTCTAAAGTAATGGTGAGCGCTCATCTCACCTCCGTAAACTGCATCCTCTGATCGCATACGCTCTTTAATAAATGCGTGACCTGTTTTGGATTGGATAGCTTTACCACCACCACGCTTAGCTACGTCAATAGTATTCCACGTTAAGCGCGGATCATGAACAACCTTTGCCCCTAGGTTTTTACTTAAAAACGCTTCAGCGAGAAGACCCACAATATAATAGCCTTCAATAAAATTACCTTTTTCATCAACTAAAAAGCATCGGTCAAAATCGCCATCCCAAGCAATACCCATATCAGCCTTATGTTCTAGCACTGCATCTATTGTAGGTGCGCGATTTTCATGCAGAATAGGATTGGGGATACCATTAGGAAAATTTCCATCTTCTTCATTAAAAATCTTCACAATTTCAACTGGGAGGCCTGCTGTTTTAAAGCGCTCTTCAATGGCGTCTACCACATGACCTGCTGCACCATTACCTGCATTCATCACTAATTTAATGGGCTTGATGGCGCTTAAGTCAATATAGTCAAGCAAATGATCTAGATAGGGCTCTAATATAGAAACCTGCTCATAGCTACCTCTAGAATTTTCATCTACCTTAGGAAAATTGTTTTCCTCAGCAATAGATTTAATTGTCAACAACCCGGTATCAGAACTAATAGGTTTAGAATTTTCTCTAACGGGTTTCATACCATTGTAATCAAGTGGGTTATGGCTGGCTGTTACTTCAATACCACCATCCGTCTTAAGATATGAAGTAGCAAAGTAGACTTCCTCTGTGCCTACCACACCAATATCAATAACATTGGCACCGGTGTCGCGAATACCATTAGATAATGCCTGCTTAAGGGCTTCACTGGTCAAACGAACATCACCGCCTAAAACAACATTTTGGGGCTGCAAAAACTCAGCAAAGGCTCGACCAATTCTGTAAGCAATAGCTTCATCCAGTTCCGTTCCAAGTTGACCTCGGATATCGTAGGCTTTAAAACAAGTTAGGTCAGTCATTACGTGGTTTTCTCCAATCTGCAGTGAGCACCAACAGGCGCATAACAATAAACTTTAGGCCCACCATAGAAAAACTCTTAGTGAATGCTTTTATTACAAAACACCCTGCAGGCAAAATTAAGCGCAGAATTATACCTAATCTAATGTATTTGATGTTAAGAATTTTATATCGAAATAAATAATGGCCCATAGTTTAGAGGAAATTAAACGATTCAGTTCTTAGGCTCAGGCAATTCAAAACTAATTTTATGTTTGTTTGTCTGAATTTTTGCCGAACCAACACCAGAGACGGCTTTAAGTTGTTCGAAGTTTTTAAATGGGCCCTGCTGCTGTCGTTTTAATACAATTCTGCGGGCTATTGTTTCACCTATACCCTCAAGGTTTTCAGCAATTTCTGAAACAGTCGCTGAATTTATTTTCAACTGCTTATTGTGATCTAAAACAGGTTTAACCATAGGTTTCGAAGATACCTTAAGCTCAGAACTAGGTTCTACGGGTAACTGGCGTGAATTGGGATTATCCATGTCTGTAGTTTTGTCAAATGCCTTTACCAAGGCAAGAGAAAAAACAATGGCAAGCAACACCAAAAGTATAATGCGCTTGTAGGTTAGGTTTTTCACAGCGTTTCTCCTTAATAGATTGTTTTCAAATTGGGGGATAGAAAATTTAAGACTATTAAAGTGTGGCAAATATTTGAGCATAATTTTGCTGTAAACTGTGCTCTGATTCACATAAAGAGTGATTTATAGGCGATATATTAACAACCAACCGATCGTGCACAGTGAGTCTATTAAAATAATAGGCTATTTTACAAAAGTAGATCGGATAACAATATAACTAAACAGTCGATAAAAATAACGATGGCAAAAATAAGTTTTAGTGGTGATTTTTTAACCGCTAGTTCATTTTGAGAACCTTGGAAACGAGCCTCAAGACGTTTCGCTGCTTTTACGCCATAGCGAGCCCCTAGAATGACCCCCGGAACGGTAAATAGCAGTAAATCCCAAGGAATACCTCCCGAATTAATATGAAAAAGAAAGCCTGCAATAGAGCTTACAGCTAAAACTGCCACACCAGTCCCTATGGCTATATCTAGCTTTAATCTGTAAAAGAACAATAAATATAACGCTACAACCTCACCGACACCAATGGCCGTCCAGCCTGTCATTAAGCCCCCCGCAAAAGCTGAAATAGCATAGAAAATAGAGAGTCTATTAACAGAAAAACTCACTCTGCTTTTAGCATTGGGCACTTTTAATTTCATTTCTACTATTAGGGCAACAAAAACACCCAGAGAAATAAATGCAAAAAGGGGTTTTATAAAGCTTGAGGGGACAATCCATATAAAAGTTGCTACCCAAACACCCAAAACACTCGCCGTTGAAGCAATAGCAACCGCGGGGATATCTAAATAACTACGCCCCCAAGTTAACGCCCCTGAGGTCATACCAAATGCCTGGGTAGCAATACTTAACTTAAGCGCTATCGCCGGAGTTAATTTATAAACAAAAATAAATAACGGCATAAATAAAAAGCCACCACCTATAGCCGTAGCGTTAGCAATTGAGGCCGCAAAAAATGCCGTAAGTATTAAAAATACTTTAGCGCCAATAACAGCCTGCCCTATAGCTACCACAGCGGCCAGTATTATAGATATTTTTAACCAGAACGGTATTGCTCGCAGCCCTTTTATAGCCGTATTCATTAACCTATTAATTCCTTAAACGATACTGTGACACAGCGTTGTACATAGCATCTTACTATGCATTAATTTTACGGAAAAATATCTATTAGCATAAAAAAATGCAAAAGTAGTTTTTACAACCACAAAAAAAGGGCTCCAAGTTAGGAGCCCTTTAAATTACTTAAAAGGCCATATTTACATTTTTGGCATGTATTTTTGTAGGTGATTTTCAATTGCCTCAAGCGATATTCTATTAGCCTCTTGAGAAATAGCATCATTAATTAGATCGCGATCATCAAACCAAAGCGCTAGATGCGACCAAAGGGTAATTAATTTGCGCCAAATGTGAATCTGCCACGTACTTTAAATTGACCCTTTGCTCTACTATTGCCTAAGAGTTGATAAGAATAATAATTAGAAGGTGTTTTATGGCGCGGTTGCTGAAAATTTTCTTCAGTTTTTCTCTGCTCTCTATCAGCGGTTGCGAGCTCGGCGACGCTAAAAAACATGAAGATATTTATAGTCCCTCTTCACAATCCTATACTCCAACTGTTGAGTCATCTCAGGTCAATTCCCCTAACCGTATTCCAAATACCCTTGGACTAACAGTTACTACTGATGCTGGCTTAAAAACTATGTCCGCGGCATCTATTAATGGCGATTCGCCATCTTGGGATATAGATAAAAATGGCCAAGCTGATGCGCTAACAGATGGTCTGTTAATGCTGCGCTACAGCTTTGGTTTAAGGGGCGAATCGCTTCTTACTGGTGCAGTTTCTGGTGACTCAAGTCTTTCTAATGCTGAGGTTATCTCTGAAATAGAATCAACCTATGGTATTGCCGATATTGATGGTGATGGTAGGGTAGACGCCCTCACCGATGGCTTAATCTTACTGCGATATCTCTTTGGGCTTAGGAGCGAGTCGCTAATAACAGGGGCTATTTCAACTGGCGCCAGCAGAGTATCAGTTAATGCTATTACGCAATATCTTGATGGGTATATGCCTGCGCTCACTCTTAACCCCTCAGTGGTTACCCTATCGGGTAGGGTGACCTTTGATCTTATTCCGTTTGAGTCCTACAGTGATAGCTTGGATTACAGTGCAACCTATGCCTCTGCTGCGCGTGGTGTTTTGGTTGAAGCATTGGATAATGCAGGCAATGTGGTTATTTCGGGCAACACTGATGCGGACGGTAACTATAGTTTTGATAGCGAAAAAGATCTTGAACTGCGGGTGCGAGTTTCGGCAAAAATGCGTCAAACAACCGATGTAGAATGGGATATAAGCGTGCTGGACAATACATCCACCATTGGCGGAGATAACCCGCTGTATGTGTCCGATAGTGCTTCCTTTATTGCCTCGCAAAATATAGTCAAAAATATCCACTTACCCTCAGGTCGAGATGGGCAAAACTCAGGGGTAAGATCCGCTGCCCCCTTTGCCATTTTGGATATTATTTATGACAGTATGCAACAGGTAGTTAGTGTTGAGCCCGGGGTTAATTTTCCGCCTCTAGCGGTTTATTGGAGCCCTGCCAACAACCCTTCTGAGGGGTCTTTGGAAAATGGCGATCTGGGCTCTTCTTTTTTTCAAACCCCTAACTTGATATATATCTTAGGCAGTGAAAATTCAGATGCTGATGAGTACGATCGCCATGTAATAGCCCATGAATGGATTCATTATTTTGAACATAATTTTTCTCGCTCAGATTCACTTGGCGGGCCACATAGCCAAGACGATCGTCTAGATATGCGCGTTGCTTATAGCGAAGGGCTTGCCAATGCACTTTCAGGCATTATCACCGGCGATTCTGTGTACCGCGATAGCAATTCCTTCTGGCCTTATTTTGGCTGGTCTATGAATTTGGAATCTAATTATTCGTTCAACCCTGGGTGGTTTAGCGAAAGCTCTGCACAAAGTATTATTTATGATTTATACGATACCCAGGCTGATGGTATTGATAGTATAGCGCTGGGGTTTGAGCCTATTTATACAACGTTAACGTCTCCTGATTATATTAATGATGATTATTTAATTAGCATGTTTTCATTTGCAAACTACCTTAAAAATCAACGTTCATCTGAGGTTGTTAGCCAAATTGATGGCCTATTAAGCGCTCAGCAAATTTACGGTACCGGAACCGACGGCTTGGGTGAAACCAATAATGGGGGAATTGGTTCAGTACTTCCCATTTATAACCCAATATCAGCTAACAACGGCTCTACTATAATCTGTTATAACAACAGTGCCGGGGCACTTAATAAACTGGGTAATCGCGCTTATTTACTGTTTAATGTTTCTGGTCCCGGTATTTATCGAATTGAACTCTCACCCGCAGGCATTGTAAGTGCAACCCTTGATGCTGATTTGGTTATTTTTAAATCGGGGAGAACCATTGGGCGGGACTATTCTGCCGCCTTTAATGGCAGTGCAAGCCTATATGTTTCTCTCTCTACAGGAAAACATATTATTGAAGCGGGGGTATGGGATATAGAACAAACCACTCCAATGGGTAATTACTGCTTTAATGTTCAGATTACCAACTAACACAGCAAAGAGGCCCTTATGACTAATACAAGAATAAAGCTATTCCTTGCAGGCTGCCTTGTTGCGCTGGCGAGTTGTGATAAAAATAAGGCTGAATTACCTAACAAAAAAATCCCGATTGAGGCACATGCAACATCGCTTCAGAAGAAGCACTCGGATCAGGCTCAAAGCTATCAAAAACCCGGGGCTAACGTAAGATTTAAGCATAACTATGATGGGGCCACTGCGGTGGGCGCAATTGAGGACCTTAAGCTTACCTTTTCAGAACAGTATACCTCTGGGCAACTGTATATAAGACTGAAACCAGACAGTGGCATAACAATTGAGCCTGCTACACAAGAGTTTGTATTTTCGCTGGATAGCACCCAGAACCACGTGCTAGAGTTATCTGCGCGAGCCACATCAGCAGGAAAACAGTTTTTAAATATTTTCGCCTCAGTCGTAGATGAGTCAGGTCGAGTGAGTAATCGAGTGTTCGCTATCGCATTTTATGTGGACGAAAAAACCCTTAAACAGACTAAAGTACAGGGTTTAGATAGAGGCGAAAAAGTAATTATCTTGCCGTCAGAAGAGCCTGAATCTAGACTCTAAGGTAAGTCGTCTACCAACTCACCCTGTTCAGTTTCAATTAAGTCTTCACGATCCACATTCATCGCTAGCATAACGGTGGCTGCAACATAGATAGATGAATATGTACCAATACCAACACCAATCATAAGAGCAATAGCGAAGTTATGGATAAGTTCACCACCAAATAAGAACAATGCTAACAGCACGAGAATGGTTGTCGTCGAGGTATTAATGGTTCGCCATAGGGTCTGAGATAGCGATTCATTCACCACTTCGACCGGTGTTGCATTACGAATTTTACGGAAATTTTCACGAATTCTATCAGATACAACAATGGTATCGTTTAGCGAATAACCCACCACGGCCAATATAGAGGCTAACACCGTAAGATCAAATTCTAGGCGAGTGATAGAGAATACACCCAGGGTGATAATAACATCATGAACCAAGGCTAAGACTGCGCCTACAGAAAACTTAAACTGAAACCGAATAGCCACATAAAGCATTACTACAAGCAATGCTATTAACATGCCGAGCCCGCCTTTGTCGCGCAATTCTTCACCTATTTGCGGCCCAACAAAATCTACTCGCCTTAAATCTAACGATTGACCGTCCAGCTGGAGAACTGCATATAATCGCTCTGCTAACCCCTGATCTGGCTGACCTTGCATACGAATCAGTATGTCTGTTTCAGAGCCAAAATGTACAACAACTGGATCATGAAACCCCGCTTGTTTAAGCTGGCTGCGAAGTTTAGCCACATCTACTGGTTGCTCATACCCTACTTCAATTTGAGTGCCGCCAGAAAAATCTAGGCCAAGAACCAAGCCTTGGCTAAAGAGTGATACCGCAGAGGCTAATAATAAGATAGCGGAGAAAATCACCGCAATACGGCGCAAACCCATAAAATTGTAAATTTTTAATTCACTCATTTTCCCGATCCTATATCCATAACTTTTCGATTTTGCGACCACCAACAATTATATTCACTAAGCCGCGGGTCAAAACAATTGAAGTAAACATTGAGGTTAAAATACCAATAGAAAGCGTTACCGCGAAACCTTGAACTGGACCAGAGCCTATTAAGAACAATATTACTGCCACAATGAGGGTGGTGATATTGGCGTCTAAAATTGACACAAAGGCACGATCATAACCAGCGCTAATGGCACCCTGAATTGAAGCCCCTGAGGCAAGCTCTTCTCGTATACGCGAGAAAATAAGTACATTGGCATCAACCGCCATACCTACTGTTAATACAATACCTGCAATTCCCGGTAGGGTGAGTGTTGCACCCAGCAACGACATAAAGCCGACTAAAAGCAGTAAGTTCATGGTCAACGCAACATTGGCCAGCACTCCAAAGCCGCGATAAACCAGAATCATAAATAGTAATACTAAGGCCAAGCCCAGTGATACCGACTGAACTCCAAGCTTGATATTATCCGCACCCAAAGACGGGCCAATAGTTCGCTCTTCAACTATATACATTGGCGCTGCCAATGCCCCTGCGCGAAGTAATAGCGCTAATTCAGAAGATTCGCGCTGGCTATCTAGGCCTGTGATACGAAATGATTTACCCAGCTGGCTTTGCACTGTAGCTAGACTAATAATATGTTTCTCTACAAACGGCACTGGGGTAATCACTAGCTCGCCATTTTCATCAAGAGATTTTTCTAATTTTGTTTTGTATTCGATAAACAATACACCCAGACGACGGCCTACATTATCTCTGGTCGAGTGACCCATCTGCCAACCACCCTTAGTATCTAGTGTGATATTGACCTGAGGACGACCATTTTCATCGAAGCTTGCTCTGGCATCGGTTACATTTTCACCGGTGATGACTGGGCTTGTCTCTAACCTAGCATCAAGCGCTCGGCCTTCACGAAATTCAAACACCTCGCCTATGCGTCCCTCAGCTTCGAGACGAAATTCTAAATTAGCTGTTTTACCAATAATTCGCTTCGCCTCAGCAGTATCTTGGACACCGGGCAGCTCAACCACAATACGATTTTTACCCTGACGAGAAACCAGCGGCTCAGAAACACCCAGTTCATTGACCCGATTGCGCAATGAGGTAAGGTTTTGCTTTATAGCATTGTCTTCAATTTGGCTGGTAGCAATTTCACTAAGTTCTAATACTAGGGTCAGTGGATTCTGGCCCTGTCTAAACTGAGGCTGAAGATCGCGAAAGTTTGCTCTTACTAGGCTGGCGGCCTCTTCGGCTTGTTGCTCATTGCGGAATCGACCCACTATTTGCTGGCCTTTTAATTCGAAGCTTCTGTATCTAATTTTCTCTTCCCGCAGGCTAGATTTAACTTCCTGCAGGTCACCTTCAAGGCGAGTATTCAACGCGGCATCAAGATCCACTTCCAATAAAAAGTGCACGCCGCCGCTAAGATCAAGACCCAGCTTCATAGGCGAGCCACCAAGATTACTTAACCAGCTAGGGGTTGTAGGCGCTAAGTTAAGCGCAACGATGTAGTCACCACCCATCTCAGCCTGCACCACTTCTTTAGCCCGCATCTGCAGGCCGCCATCGACCAGTCTAATTAAGACCGTATCGCCATCCGCTTCACCTGCAAAATACCCAATATCTGCCTTGCCCAAGGCTTGCTCAACTTTTTTCAGCACGGCCTGATCAATCTCCATAGCACTGCTTTGACCTGACAACTGCAATGCTGGATCTGGCGGATAAAGGTTGGGCGCCGCATAGATAAATGCAAACGCAACCAACGCGAGAATCATTAGATTTTTCCATAGAGGAAATTTATTGGGCATTATGTGTTCCTTATATTTCTTTAATATCCCCGTATAAATACCGAGACAGCAAAATAGCGTGGCATTATAGCCATATTAAGTTACGTTGGGGCATATTTAACGATTTAAACCACTAGCTTGTATTTAAATATGCAATTTAGCTACGCAGGTCTTTGCTGGCCCTGTTGGCGATAAAAATCATCAGCAAATTGTTCCAAGCAATTGTTCTCAATGGCATCACGCATGGCCTTCATTATATTTTGATAGTAACGAAGGTTGTGAATTGTGTTGAGTTGCGCGCCCAAAATTTCACCACATTTATCAAGATGATAAAGATAACCACGGGTAAAGTTAGTACAGGTATAACAGTCACATTCGGCATCCAGTGTTGTGGTGTCACCGCGATGCACTGCATTGCGAATTTTTATTACTCCGGTAGAGGTAAATAAATGGCCATTGCGGGCATTACGGGTTGGCATTACGCAATCAAACATATCAATGCCTCGTAGTACCGCCTCAACTAAATCTGCCGGTTTACCAACGCCCATTAAATAGCGCGGCTTATCGGCTGGCATATTGTCTGCCAAATGATCTAAAACGCGAATCATATCTTCTTTTGGTTCACCTACGGATAAGCCGCCAACGGCATAGCCATCAAAACCAATGGCCTCAAGGCCAGCCATAGATTCATCACGCAATGACTCATACATACCCCCCTGAACAATACCAAATAAAGCTGAGGGGTTATCGCCATGGGCATTTTTACTGCGCTCAGCCCAGCGCAAAGAAAGCTGCATTGAATCTTTTGCCTGTTTTTCAGTCGCGGGATATGGAGTGCATTCATCAAAGATCATCACCACATCGCTGCCCAAATCATGCTGAACCTGCATAGATTTTTCAGGGTCAATAAACACCCTACTTCCATCAATGGGCGATTTAAACTCAACGCCTTTCTCGGTTATTTTGCGCATATCACCTAAGCTAAACACCTGAAAACCACCGGAGTCAGTCAAAATAGGCCCCTGCCAATGCATAAAATCGTGGAGATCGCCATGCTTTTTAACCACCTCAGTACCCGGCCGCAACATTAGATGAAAGGTATTACCTAGAATAATCTCCGCACCGATTTCAACAATATCGCGTGGCAACATGCCCTTAACCGTCCCATAGGTGCCTACTGGCATAAATGCTGGGGTTTGCACCTTGCCGCGAGGAAAACTCAATTCACCACGGCGGGCTTTGCCCGAAGTCGCTGATACTTTAAATTGCATAGCGCAGGCTCTAACAGTGGCCTCAGTCATTGGGAATATCCTTAGTAGCATTTGGATTGTGTATTAACAACATAGCATCACCGTAACTAAAAAAACGGTAGCTTTCTGATACTGCTTGTTTATAAGCGCTCATTATAGGTGTGTAACCCGCAAAAGCAGAAACCAACATTAATAAGGTTGATTCTGAAAGATGAAAGTTAGTTAACAGCCTATCGACCACATTAAATTTGTAACCAGGGTAAATAAAGATATCCGTATCGCCCTCATAGGGTGAAATTTCACCTGAACTAGACGCGGTTTCTAAGCAGCGAACACTGGTAGTACCTACCGCGAAAACCTTACCGCCGCGAGCCTGAGTCGCTTTTACCTGCTGACAGACCTGGTCTGTCACTTCTAGCCACTCTGAATGCATCTTATGTTTGGCTATATTCTCAACACGCACCGGTTGAAAAGTACCCGCCCCCACATGCAAAGTCACAAAAGCTAGCTCTGCACCCTTGGTTTGGATATCCGCCAAAAGTTGATCATCAAAGTGAAGACCCGCCGTCGGCGCAGCGACTGCACCAGGCTGATCGGCATAGACCGTTTGATAACGGGTTTTATCTTCTTGAGTATCTTCCCGGTCTATATAAGGCGGTAAGGGCATATGACCAATATCATCTAATAGCCCCAGCAATGGCGCACTAAATTGTAGCTTGAATAAATCATCAACACGCCCAAGCATCTGCGCTGAAAAGCCATTATCAAACATTAAGTGAGTACCCGGCTTAGGGGATTTACTTGCGCGGATATGCGCCAAAGCAGTTGTAGTGCCTGTAATACGTTCGATTAATAGCTCAACATTGCCACCCGTTTCTTTTTTTCCAAAGAGTCGCGCAGGAATAACCTTGGTGTTATTAAAAACCAATAAGTCACCGGCCTGAATATGATCCAAGATATTGGCAAAACTCTGGTGCTCGACATCACCAAGGGCATCCATAGCAAGCATACGGCTGCCGCGACGATCGGCGGTAGGTTGACGAGCAATTAGCTCATCGGGCAAGTCGAAACAGAAATGATCTAAACGCATTAAAAAAATTTAAATATTGATTTAATTAAGGGCGCAAGAGTATAGAAAATCAGTTAAAACGCCAACCTATTTAGAAAAATACCCCTCGATCTGTGGTTGACCGTTGAGCGATCACTGCTATAATCGCCGCCCTGCTTCAAACGCATTGCCAGAGTGGTGAAATTGGTAGACACAGGGGATTCAAAATCCCCCGCCCTTAAAAGCGTGCCGGTTCGAGTCCGGCCTCTGGTACCAAATAGTAACACCCGCCTTTTTAGAGGGGGTATTTTTTTGTATGCCTAAATGACACATAAGAAACCAAAGATATCTTAATAAAGCCATATTAAAAAATAATAGTAAATATGGATTTTTTATGATTTTAGGCGCATTTAGCAGCAATATTTCAAATTTTAACGGAAATAAATAATATTATATAGCGTAAAAATTTATAGTTATGCCTCGCTAAACGAGGCTCAATTGTGAATTACATGCGTGTATAAGCTTGGGATATTGTTCGCGTTCCAGCCTTAAAGGTCTGAATCATATGGTTATCATCAAGCATTTTAAATGACACCTCTGTCGCCCAATCTGAATAACCTGCCCATGAGCCAACCATTCCAGTCTCGAGAACCTTGCCATCGTCTTTTACATCAAATGTGCCAAAGCCGAAATTCCTAACCTTTTCACCCTTAAATACAGCGCTTTGCAAAATAATGTAATGACCACCACCTATCATTTTGGTTTCGGTAAATTCAGTTAATTCTGGGTTATCTGTTTGACGTTTTTCGAGCACCCATAAACCATCAAATGGAGAGGGCTTACCCGCAGCTCTATCCCAAACTTCAACCATAGTTTCAAGCACTCGGCCATCATCATATTTCATGCCGTGTAAAACCTGATCGAAACCGGTCTCTGTAGGCTCAATGGTAATATCAAAACTTAACCCAGAAAGCGGCCCATCATGATTAACTAGAGGTTCTTCTACCATTACACCATCAACCCAGGCAGCCTTTCCAGCGCCTACGTCCATATCACCAGTGGATTCATTATCGAATGCGAACATAAACCTACCCTTAGTGTAAATTTTAATCTGATCCCTTAACATAACTGTGGTTTCACCATTTTCAGTAATGGTGACTTTAGACAGTAAATAGGCACCATCTGATATAGATTGCATTACACTTTCCTCTAATTTGGTTGCGTTATGATCTGCTGAGCAGGCGACAAATATCATAACTGCCGCCATTAAAATTGTTAGCCTTATGTTCATTGAAAACTCCCGATTCAGTAAGCACATCACATTAAATAACTTTAAGTGCGGCTTAATTTTTATTATGTAAAAAAACAACTAACGTATTGTTAAAGCCTTCCATTTTGGCGTAATAATCGCAAAATACTCCAACCAAACATAATTCACCATAAAAGCTAAATCATAGTTTTGCAGTATCTGTTTCCCTTAGCAATAAATACCGCTGAAAAAGCTTATATGAAGCAAAGTTAAAACTACAGTCCACTTCTATTTTTACCCTATTAAAAGCGTAACAACGAAAGGGATTTTTAGCTTTTCCTCTACTTGTCTCAAAATATGGCTAATCTAACGCGCCAAGCTAGCCAAAACAGCGGTGAAAAGGGTAAATTCAGAGTTGGATGTAATTTCCAAAAACATTGTACAGATACTTCCGAAGAGGGTGGTCATGAAATCTATTCTAAAAATATTTAATGCTGGCTCAATTAGCAATTTTGCATTGATTGGTATGTCAAGTGTTCTCATTACAGCTTGTGGTAGTGAAGACTCTACTAATCCAAGAACATACGACACTACAGGTCCTGAAATCATCATGGCAGGTGAAGCAGTAGTTTTACTCGACATCGCCGATGTTTACACAGACCTGGGTGCGACAGCACGGGACGTTTGGGACGGCGATAACTTAGTCGATCAAGACTCTGCTGTTGAGGGAATTCAAGCAGTTGGCACTACTGGAGTTGATGAGGTAGATACCTCCAATGTTGGAACTTATCTAATTACCTACACTTCTCAAGACGCTAGTGGCAACGTATCTACAGCCATTAGAACCATCGAAGTTGCAGATCGAACTGGGCCGGTAATTACTATCCCAGGTTCTAATCCGCTATTGGTTCCTTTCCAATCTTCATTTGAATTGCCCGCTGCAACCTTTAGCGATGCCTTTGATGCGCTTCAGAACCAGACGCCAACCAATAACATTACTTCTTCAGGTGAAGTAGATACCAGCGTCCTTGGAACTTATACGGTAACTTACACAGCAACTGACAACACCGGCAACCAATCAACAGCAGTCCTAACCGTTGTGGTTGAGCCTTCCTATGCAGATGAAGTTGTTATCTTTGAAAATGGATCAACTACCGCTGCCTGGCAGCCCGGGCTTAATGGCTATGATCAGGATAACAGCTGGGGGGCCTGCCCTAGTGCAACTGCCTGCCCTAACCTTGATTTCGGTATTGTGAGCGATCCCGAAAGAGGTGAAGTAATTTACGTTACTCATGCAGACAATGATCAGCAAGCTGGTTTCTTTATCGAGACCAGCACGCCGAATGATCTTCGCGGCGCTGAGGTCAACGGTAAAGTTCAGTTCGATATCTGGTCTGAATCAGGTGTCGATGTTTTTGTCGCTGCTGACTGTGTTTATCCTTGTCAAGGTGGACCGGTGCTTCTTTCAAATGTCGGTGCTGGCGAATGGCAAACCGTTGCTATCCCCGCAAAACAACTTATGACTCAGGGTCTTAATTCAATCTCCATGGAAAACGTAAGTACGTTTGCTATATTTTCTGATGGCTGGAAGGATGCAACATTCCGTTTGGATAATATTTCATGGCTTTGTGAATTTACCTGTACAGGTACTGATCAGCCAGATCGTGAATTTACCCCTTGGGAAAAAGCTGATCCAGCGGTTGGCTATGACGCACCCACTTCATATCCTGGCTATGACCTTGTTTGGGCCGATGAATTCAATAGCACCGAAGTAAATGCCAATAATTGGAACCTTACCAATGCGGGCGACGGTTTTGGCAACCAAGAACTGCAATACTATCGTTCTGAGAATGCAAGCACTGAAGATGGGCTTCTCGTTATTGAAGCAGACATTCAAAAGAATGATGATGAAGATCTACCTGGTAAGCAGCTTTATTCCTCTGCAAAACTAACCACGCAGGATCTATTTGAATTCAAGCATGGTCGTGTTGATATCCGTGCTGTAGTGGCGGAAGGTAAAGGTTACTGGTCTGCAGGCTGGATGCTTGGCTCTAATGTTGATGATATCGGCTGGCCATTCTCAGGTGAGGTTGATATTTTTGATACTATTGGCGGTCAATTATACGGTACCCCACAGGAAGGCATGATTGTTCACAACGCCTACTGGAATACCAATGGCCCAGACGCTGGTGGTGCATATGAAGAGTCTTATTACAACCAGAATGCCTGGGGTGAAAGACGTATCAACGCTACTAATGATGGCGTGACTTTCTCTAACCAGTTCCATGTGTTTAGTATTGAGTGGGATGAAGACAAAATTAGATTCTTTGTAGATGGCGAGTATGCTGTAGGTAAAGATATTGCCCTTTCAGGGGGTACACCCTGTGCCGGCGGATCTGGTTTATCATGTGTTGGTGAGACCTATGACCAGGACTTTTTCTTGATTCTTAACGTAGCAGTGGGTGGTGACTGGCCTCAATCGCCAGATGAAAGTACTCAGTTTCCTCGTGGCATGCTAGTTGATTATGTAAGAGTTTATCAAACTGCAGCTCAACAGGCGGCTCAGCAGTAAGCTTTATAAGTAAGATACAAAAAAACCGGCTCTGAAAGGAGCCGGTTTTTTTATGCCTGTTAAAAAGGCCCTTTAAATAATAGTAGTGTTTACCTAATCAGATAGACTTTTAACCTAAAGGCAATAAACAGCTTTAACCCTTAAACGATTTGAAGTGACTGGTTGATCTTACGCAGCATTTGCATGGGGTTTTCAGCCTGAGTTATAGGGCGCCCAATAACCAAATAATCGCTGCCTAACTCAATTGCCTGGGGTGGTGAAACAATTCGTCGCTGATCATCCGATGCACTATCAGTCAACCGAATACCTGGCGTTATCAATTTGAAATCTTGGCCTAACTGCTGCTTAAGCGATAATGCTTCTTGGGCAGAACAGACCACTCCATCAAGACCAGCCTCTTGGGTCAATCTTGCAAGGGTCATAACCTGCTCGCCAGCGCCTCTGTGGACCCCAATCTGCTGCAAATCACTATCATCCATACTGGTTAGCACGGTGACGGCTATCAGCAGCATATCACCGCCATGATGCTCTATTGTCTGTTTAGCAGCCGACATCATGCGGCTACCACCTGATGCATGAACATTAGACATCCATACACCAAGATCAGCAGCTGCCAGTATGGCTTTGGCAACCGTATTGGGAATGTCGTGAAATTTTAAGTCAAGAAAAATATCAAAGCCTCGATCAGTTAATGACTTAACTAATGCCGGTCCTGCTGCCACAAATAATTCTTTACCCACTTTTAATCGGCATTCATTTGGATTTAACTGATCAGCAAAAGCCAATGCAGATTTGGAATTATCGAAGTCTAACGCGACAATTACACGCGGTTCTGATGCTGTCATAGGTTGTTTGTCTCTTTTTTGTAGCGCCCAAGTTTTCGGCGATAATTACCCACTCTTAAGCTACTTACAATAATACCAAGCAACGCGCCAAGCAGTAAAAATAGTATTAACCAAAGCCCCAAACTCAAAGTTGGGCCGCTTAAATAGATAAAATCAACGGAAAGAGGCTGATTATTATGAAAAGCAAATAGAGCACCCACCATTGCAATGGCAAGTAAAAGCATGACTTTTATAAAGAATCTAATTGCACGCATTAGAGGCTCCAGAGGAACAGAGTTGAAAACCCTATTGTAACCGCTGATGGGAACACAATAAAATAGTCGATGAGCTTAATTTTTTTACCCGTACAAAAAATGCCGAAGGGGAAACCCAACGGCATTTTTATGCAATCTCAGCGATAAAACTCGAAGTGTTACTTCTTGCCTGCGCCAAAACGCTTATTAAATCTATCGATACGTCCACCGGTATCAGCTACCTTTTGCTTACCTGTATAAAAAGGATGGCAAGAGGAACATACGTCAATATGAATACCTTTAGAGCGTGTTGAACCTACTTTAATTACGTTGCCGCAACTACAGGTCGCTGTCATTTCGTTATAACTTGGGTGTATATCTTTTTTCATCTTTAACTCCAATCTGCAAACCGCCACCTCAACCTGTTATGCTGTAGCCTTAGGGGCTAAAACATTATTACTTCGCAAAGCACGGAAAGCTATTCCTAAGAGCGCGGATTCTAGCAGATAATAAGCCTTGGACAAAAGGAATTCTTTTAACATATGCCACAAAATGGCCCGATAATCGTTCGCGTTGCAGTTCCATCACCGCTTCGCAGGACATTTGACTATATTTTACCTGAGGATCTTAGCCATAAAATCCAAGGCAGGCAGCCCCTACCCGGTATTCGGGTAAAGGTTGAATTTGGTCGCAGAGCACTTATTGGCTTAATTGTAGATGTACCCAAAAATACTGATATTGCCATTCAAAAACTCAAAAAAGTCAGTGATATTGTAGATATAGCACCCATAGTACCTGCAAAGCTTTTTTCATTATTTATCTGGGCGGCTCATTATTATCAGCACCCCCTAGGCGAAGCACTTTTTACCGCCCTACCATCATTGCTTCGCAAGGGTGAGCCTGCAGTGGCCTCTCGCATTACCCATTTGAGATTAACCGCGCTGGGCTCTGAATTAGATACACAGACACTTAAGCGCGCACCTAAACAGCAGGCACTTTTGGCGTTTCTTAAACAGCAATCAGGTGCTGTCGCCGAATCTGAACTTTCATCCTTATTTGCTAGCAGTATTCGCAATCAACTTAAAGAAAAGGGATTTATTGAATCTATTTTAATTGAGCGAAAACAGGTAGAAACCAGTGATGAAATTCTAAAGCAATCTAGCCTAATACTCGACATACAACAGCAACAAGCCATGGATAGCCTTGAGCTTCATGGTTTTAATTGTCATCTTTTGGAAGGAATAACGGGCAGCGGTAAAACTGAAATTTACCTTCAATCTATTGAAAAAATTCTGCGTTACCAACAGCAGGCTCTTGTTCTTATTCCAGAGATCAGCCTTACTCCGCAAACCGAAAAACGCTTTCGCGATCGCTTTAACTTACCCATAGTCACTCTTCATTCTGCAATGACGGACAACCAGCGTTTAAATGCTTGGATTCAGGCAAGATCTGGACATGCAAAAATTGTCTTAGGCACCAGATCCGCTATATTCACGCCATTTAAAAATCTCGGTTTAATTATTTTAGATGAGGAGCATGATACTTCGTATAAGCAACAGGATGGTTTTAAATATTCAGCCCGTGATTTAGCCGTTATTCGCGGCCAACGTGAAAATATCCCCGTTATATTAGGCTCGGCAACGCCTTCTTTGGAATCTTTAAATAACTGTATTAAAGGCAGATATAAACATCTCACTCTGGATAAACGGGTTAACAATGCAACCATGCCTGATTGGACACTTGTAGATCTTAAAGTTGAACCTATAGATTCTGGGGTAGCATTACCAACCCTTAAGGCAATTGATGCCACCTTAAAAGCTAACCAGCAGGTGTTGGTATTTTTGAATCGTCGAGGGTTTGCCCCTACTCTACTCTGCCATCAATGCGGCTGGACTGCCCAATGTTTGAACTGTGATAGTCGGTTAACTGTTCACCGTGCTCGAGGCCGACTAATTTGCCACCACTGCGATTTCCAGCAACGGCAAATGCATCAATGCCCGCAATGTAATAGCGCTAAACTTATAGCCGCTGGCGAGGGAACTGAGCGCAGTGAGTCCTATTTGCAGCAACGCTTTCCCAACAATAAGGTCATACGGGTTGATCGAGATAGTACAAGAAAAAAAGGCGCTCTAGAGGATTTTTTCTCTACCGCAGATAGCGGCGAACCCTGTATTTTGGTGGGAACTCAGATGCTTGCTAAGGGGCACCATTTTGAAAATGTCACCCTAGTTGTTATTTTGGACGCAGACAGTGGCCTAATGAGCGCAGATTTTCGCAGCCATGAACGCATAGGCCAGCTACTAACTCAGGTTGCTGGACGCAGTGGCAGAGGCAAGCTCAGAGGGCAGGTAATAGTCCAAACTCATCAACCTGAGCACCCTGTGCTCGACCAGCTCTTTAATCAGGGTTATCACTCCTTAGCAAAACAATTACTTGACCAGAGACAACGAGGTTTACTTCCACCCTTTCGTGCCCTTGCTGTTATTCGAGCAGAGTCTTCAAACCCTCAGGTGGCCATTGAGTTTTTAAATCATGCACGCAACTTATGCGAGCAGTTATTAAGTAAACTATCAGAGGTCGAATTACTGGGGCCTTTACCTGCGTTAATGGAAAAACGTTCAGGCCGCTATCGATTTATCTTACAAATAGCTGCAGTCGAAAGAAACATACTTCAACAGCTGCTAAACACCATTACCACGCAATTAGAATCTACTAAAAAAGCCAATACAATTCGCTGGTCTATAGATGTTGACCCCCAAGAGTTATAAGAATATTTAGAAACTGATCAGTTTACTTTGCTTACAGTGGGCTTTTTCACCTACAATTCCCAGTATTAACTAGTTAGGGCAACTATGGCTAAGCATTACAACAAAAAAAACTCGTCAGCTTCCAAACGCGGCAGCCAACAGAGCAATAGTGCTTTTTCGGTTTTTATCTCGGGGTTTATCCTCGGTATTGTAGCCTGCCAAATACTGCCTTATTTACTTAAATCAGGTATTACAGAATCTATATCCGTTACTAACAGCATGCCTGTTGAGGCACCTGCTAAACCTGACTTCCAATTCCCCAATCTTCTTAAGGGTGCTGAAATCAATATACCTCGCGCTGAAAATAATAGTAGCGAAGCAGCTGACGCTAACTATCTCCTTCAGGTAGGTTCTTTTAAGAATATAGGCGATGCCGAAACACTAAGAGTTAAATTACTACTGCTTAATTTGGATGTTTTCACCGAGGCCTTTAAGACTCCCTCTGGCGATGAATGGCATCGCGTTTTAGTCGGGCCATTTGATAACAAAGGCGCAAGCAGTAAGGCAAGAAACAAGTTAACGAATAACGACCTAGACTCCCTACTCTTAAAGCGAAATAAGCTTTAGTCGCCTAACTAGGCATCTGCAATTACACCGCTTTGCTTTAATGCTTCGATCTGCTGTTGATCAAACCCTAAACCCGTAAGCACCTCATTAGTATGCGCGCCCAATTCAGGACCAGCCCATTCCGTTGCCCCTGGCGTATCCTGAAGCTTAGGTAATAGCGCAGGAATTTTAAGCACCTCACCATTGATCTCTACCTGTTCAAATAATCCTCGCTCATTAAAATGAGGATCATTCATCATATCTTCAGCGTTATAGACAGGACCGCAAGGCACGAGATGGGCTTCCAGTATACCGACAGCATCCATTAGTATGTTATTTTCACACCAGGTCTTAAGCACCTGATCGATTTCACTTTCATGTCGTACTCTATCAGCATTGGTTGCATAGTCTGGGTTGTTCGCCATCTCAGGGCTACCTACCGCTTCCATTAAGCGCCCAAAAATTGAATCGCCATTGCCCCCAATAACTAGATATTTACCATCTTTACAACGATACGTATTAGTAGGCACTATACCTGTTACTGTGGTTCCCGATGGCTGGCGTATAACATCTGCACTATGATATTCAGGAATGACCGCTTCAAGAAGATTAAACATCGATTCATAAAGTGCAACATCTACTACCTGCCCTTCTGCTGGCTGCTTCTCACCCTGCTGGTCTCGCGCCCTGAGGGCCATCATAATGCCGATAACTGCATGTAGCCCCGATATACTGTCACCTAGACTGAGGTTAGGCCTAACAGGTACTTCACCTGGGAAGCCATTGAGATATCTAAAGCCACTAATCCCCTCGCAGGCAGAGGCAAAACCTGGCTTTTTGGCATAGGGGCCTGTTTGCCCATAGCCTGAAATACGCGCATAGATTAAACGCGGATTTTCTTGACGAAGACTTTCGGGATCTAGCCCCCAATTTTCCATTACACCGGGGCGGAAATTCTCAATCACTATATCGGCGTCTATCAGCAGCTGCCGGACAATCTCTCGACCTTTTTGTGTTTTTAAATCAACAGAAATACACTTTTTATTTCGCGCCAAGCTTCGCCACCATAACGAGGTACCGTCTTTAACCTCACGCCAGTTGCGAATAGGGTCTCCACCTGGAGGCTCTATTTTTATAACCTCAGCGCCAAAGTAACCGAGCATGCAACCGGCAAAAGGACCGGCTAGCAGCTGCCCTAATTCAATAACTCTTAGACCTTGAAGTGGCTTATGCATTCCTTAGTAACCTCTATAGTTAAAAGTGGTTTTACATCTGTATTCAATTGATAGTGAGCGATCAACCCCGAACGCAAGTTATGCGCTTATAACTGTCGCAGGTGTAAAATTATGCTACCTTATATCCACTGCAACTCAATCTATAATTAAAGTTTTGATACTACTATGACAGGGTAAAATAATGCAGCTTAATAAAAAGCCAGAAAAAATATTGGCCACTGTAAAAAAGCTCAGTAGACAGCAGTTTATAGTGTTTACTATTTTACTGTTAACAGCTGTGGGTTATGGCTGGGTAAAAATGAGCCAGCCATCCCTTCAACGCTTTAATGGAAGTATTATTGAACTACCAAATACACAGCAACTTCAGCAGCGTATTGATAACAAGTTAATTGAAGAATCTATATTAGATCAGAAAATTAATAGTAGCTTAGACGATATTATTGATAACCAAGCCATGCAGGCGAAGCTCTATGGATTAACCAAAAATATCACCCTAACAAGAGAGCCCACCGAGCAAGAACTTGATAAATTTTATAGGAGACATCAACAGCAATATCGTGAGCTTTCTTACTTTCGCTTTACCCAATATCTGTTTACCCATATTCAATATGGCGGGCAAGCAAAAGGGGCTGCGAAAAAAATGCTAAAAATACCTCTATCACAGCGAACCCACCCCGCAGAGTTGATCAGTTTAAATTCTATTCAAGCCAATAGACGCTATGGTGAGGGGTTTAGTGAAAAAATAATACAGATAGCGAAAAGGCATAGTCATGAATTACCCTGCTGGACTCAGCCTATTACATCAAAGGTTGGCGCCCATATACTTTGCTTTGAAAAGCTATCTATAGGCGCAATACCCGACTTATCCGATGTAAAGCCTTTAGTTACCAACCACTGGCGCTTTGAAACATCAAAGCTGACCGGCAACTAAGAACTTCATTTTAAAATTAAGCCATGAGGTCTTTAAAAAAATCACGTAACCCTTGTTCACCTGATTGTTCCCAGGTTTTAAGGGCTGCCGTGCCAACAATAGCTAAATCAGCATGTCCACGAAGAAAATCCATATCCCGCTTACTACTGATACCAAAACCGACACCAACAGGAACCTCTGTATACTCGCGACAACGATTGATTAGAGTTATAACATCGTCGCCCATATTAGTTTTTGAGCCGGTGACTCCCTTTCTAGCAACCGCATAAACCATACCGCGACTAGCAGCACCTAACTGAGCTAAACGCTTATCACTGGACGTAGGCGTCATAAGAATAATAGGTTCAATATTTTCCTCAGCGGCTAATTGATGCAGATTGCCAGATTCCTCAATTGGAAGATCCGGCAGGATAAAACCCACCCCACCTGCAGCTTTAAGACGCTGTATAAATACATCCTCACCCATTTTAAACACTGTGTTGTAGTAACCCATCATTAGCACCTTAAAAGGGAATTTTGCGCTAATCTGAGCCATCAATTTAAAACACTGATCAACTGTGGTGCCCGCTTTTAGGGATTGCTCATTAGCATGAACAAATAGCGGACCATCGGCACTGGGTTCAGAAAATGGAAATTGAAGCTCAACTATATCAACACCCGCCTCAGCCATAATTTCTAATTCTTTAAGATTATCTTCAAACGAAGGGTAACCGCATACAACATGGGCCATTACTAATAAATCTTTATGTTTTTTTCGCCCAGCAATAAATGATTGCAAACCCATTATTTCTTCTCCGCGCGATATTGATCAGCCTTGCCGCAAATAAATGATTTCCATTTGGCATCATCCAGCGCATCGGCAATAGTGAATATATCCTTATCACCACGACCTGACATATTAACCAGTACAATTTCATCCTTGCTCATAGTGGCCGCTTCTTTTAAGGCAACAACAAATCCATGCGTGCTCTCCAGTGCTGGAATCAGCCCCTCGGTGCGCATAGTCAACTTTAGCGTCTCTTTAACTTCGGCATCTGTTGCAGCCTCAAAACGAACTCTTCCGCTATCATGAAGATGAGCAAAAATAGGATTCACTCCAATATAATCTAAACCAGCAGCCACCGAGTGAGTTTCATTCATATTGCCCTCATCATTTTGAAGGAAATACGTTTTATAACCCTGAGCAACACCCACCGACGCATCATCATAGGCTAAGCGCGCAGAGTGCATGTAAGAACCCACACCCTCACCACCAGCTTCACAGCCAATTAATTCAATATTTGGCTCATCAAAAAATCCTTGGAAAAGACCCATCGCATTTGATCCACCTCCAACACAGGCGAAAATACGATCGGGTAAGCGCCCTGCCTGAGCGATAATTTGCTCGCGAGCTTCAAGACCAATAATTGACTGGAACCAGCTCACCATTTCAGGGAAGGGATGCGGGCCACAGGCAGTGCCCAAGATATAATGAGTATCTGCCATATTGGTAACCCAATCCCGCATACACTCATTTACCGCGTCTTTTAAAGTTTTTTGGCCATCTTCTACGGCGATAACTTCTGCACCCAGGTTTTCCATCCAAAAAACGTTAGGTCGCTGGCGTGCAACATCCACAGCACCCATATAGATTTTGCAATCAAACCCAAATTTGGCGGCCATAGTCGCCGTAGCAAAACCATGCTGCCCAGCCCCAGTCTCTGCAATAACGCGCTTTTTCCCAAGCCTCTGAGTCAGCAAACCCTGACCCATAACATTATTGACCTTATGAGAGCCGGTATGGTTTAAATCATCACGTTTGACATAAATCTGTGCTCCGCCTAATTCGCGACTAAGATTTTCAAGATGGGTTAGAGGCGTAGGTCGACCGGAATAATTTTGTAAAAGCGCCACGTAATCGCGCCAGAACTTTGGGTCAGCCTTACACTCGCGGAAGCATTCGAGGAGTTCCTCGATTGTTGCATGTAAAATTTCGGGAAGAAAAACGCCACCGTATTCCCCATAGTAGCCTTCACGGCCATCGGAGAAATCAAAAATATCCATGAAAATCCTCAATTGTGCACACCAAGCAGCTTAGTTCGTGCCTTTGTGCATTAGAAATTGTAATCAACGCATTTTATCGAGTTAGCAACAGCGACACAACTCAACTCTTTATTACTAAGGGTTTACGGAACTTTTTAGACCTTAGAACACCAAAACCATGACCGATTTATACACAATGGTCAATATTTATTCATAGCCCCTGCTATTGCTGTATTAGTGCATTTTATCCACATATTTTTCAACAGCTTACCAACTATATATCGGTCTTATTTTATATAAAAACACAACATATAGTGTAATAGTGCTTGCAAGACACAAAATGTTGGATAAACTCTATCAACTCAAGAGTAACAATTTAGTTCCATATATTAACAAGTGAAACGGCAAAATACCCAAGAAAACCCGCTGCAACCACTTTGAAAATGACATTAGCCGTTTACGCAAGACAAATGATAATTAAAAAGGGCCTGTAATGAGCGCAACCAAACTTAAAACTGTCAAAGCAATCAAATCGCTTAATGATATTAAATTTCAAGATGCTTCTTTAGATATTTGGGATAAAAAGTATCGACTCAAAGATAAACAGGATAATCCTGTTGATAAAGACATTCAATCTACCTACAGCAGAGTTGCTAAAGCGCTTTCCGATGTCGAGTCAAAAGCTGATCGCAAAAAATGGCATGAAAAGTTTGTTTGGGCGTTAGATCACGGAGCAATCCCGGCGGGTCGCATTATTTCAAATGCTGGAGCACAGGCCTATAAGCCAGCAACCTCAACTATTAACTGTACTGTTTCTGGCATTGTGCCTGATTCAATGTCAGGTATTCTTGAGCGTAATTTAGAGGCTGGCCTTACTCTTAAAGCGGGCTGTGGTATCGGCTATGAATTCTCGACACTACGCCCTAAGGGTGCTTATGTTTCTGGTGCTGGCGCCTACACCTCAGGGCCACTATCCTTTATGGATATCTATGACAAGATGTGTTTCACCGTATCATCCGCTGGAGGCCGTAGAGGCGCTCAGATGGCTACCTTTGATGTAAGCCACCCCGATGTGTTTGATTTTGTTAAAGCTAAGCGTGAAGACGGTAGACTTCGTCAATTCAATTTATCACTTCTTATCACTGAAGAATTTATTGAAGCCGTTCGAAATGATGGTAACTGGAATCTAACATTCCCAGTAAGTGCCAAAGAAGTTGATGGCGATATAAACTTAGAAGGTGATGATATTGTTTGGAAGCCATTCCCAACGACTGATGGCTACGTCACGAATGACCAGGGGCTGGTTGCCTGTCGCATTTACGAAACTATCCGCGCTCAGAAATTGTGGAATGCCATTATGTCATCCACCTATGACTTTGCTGAACCAGGCTTTATTTTGATCGATCAAGTTAACAAAAATAATAACAACTGGTTTTGTGAAGATATTCGCGCTACCAACCCTTGCGGTGAACAACCTCTGCCTCCCTACGGAAGTTGCCTACTCGGCTCGGTTAACCTTACTAAGTTTGTTAAAAACCCGTTTACGTCAGAAGCTAACTTTGATTGGGATGAATATGCAGAGGTAGTTAAAATCTTTACCCGTATGCTTGATAACGTAGTAGAAATTAATGGCCTACCTTTAGAAGGTCAGAGAAATGAAATTCAATACAAACGCCGTCATGGCATGGGCTTCTTGGGCTTAGGCTCAACTATCACTATGCTTTGCATGAAATATGGCGACCAAAATTCAGTAGAATTTACTGAACGAGTTGCACGTGAGATGGCGGTTTCTGGATTAGAGAGCGGATTAGATCTAGCCAGAGAAAAAGGCCCTGCGCCAATTATGGACGATGAGTTCGAAATAACCGCTAATATGCTATTTAAGCAGCCAGAGCTAGCGAAAGATGGCATCAAAATCGGCGAGAAAATATCAGGCAAGGTACTTTTAGGAAAATATAGCCGCTACATGCAAGATGTCGCAAAAGTAGCGCCTGAGCTTGTAAATTCTATTATCGAAGAGGGTTGCAGATTTAGCCACCACAGCTCAATTGCTCCTACAGGCACCATTTCGTTATCCTTAGCAAACAATGTAAGTAACGGTATTGAGCCAAGTTTTGCACATCACTACTCGCGCAACGTTATTAGAGAAGGTAAGAAGTCCAAAGAGAAAGTAGATGTTTTCTCCTATGAATTGCTAGCTTATCGCACACTGATAAATGAAAAAGCCATGCCTTTTAGCACATCCGAAGATGAAGTACTTCCTGACTACTTTGTAAGCTCTGAAACAATCGAGCCAAAAGCGCATGTGGATATCCAGGCAGCTGCACAAAAATGGGTTGATTCATCCATATCTAAAACTATTAACGTGCCTACAGATTGCGACTATGATGACTTTAAAGATATCTACTTGTATGCAGCAGAAAAAGGACTAAAGGGCTGTACCACTTTCAGATTTAACCCAGAAGCCTTCCAGGGTGTTTTGGTAAAAGAAAGTGATCTAGAGAATACAACTTACAGCTTTACGCTAGAAGATGGCTCGACCGTTGAGTACAAAGGAAATGAAGAAATTGAATATGATGGTGAGACGCACACAGCCGCGAATCTATTCGATGCACTTAAAGAAGGTTACTACGGAAAGTTTTAAGTAACGCGTAGAACCCAAAGGAAAGATAAGAGGAATAAAATGAGTAAAAAGATTAATCAAAAAATAGTAGGCTACAAAGTTGTCTCTGATGAGCCCGTTGCGGCAGATAAAGTTACCCCAACAGAACAAGAGAACAATATTATTCAGATGCATGAAAAAGTTTCACGCCCTGAGTCACTTGCAGGAAGTACCTACAAAATTAAAACACCCCTTTCAGATCACGCACTGTATCTTACAATAAATGATATCGTGCTTAATGAAGGCACCAACCATGAACTTAGACGACCCTTTGAAGTGTTTATCAACTCCAAAAACATGGATCACTTCCAATGGATTGTTGCCCTAACAAGAGTTGTCTCAGCAGTTTTCCGTAAGGGCGGTGATTGCACCTTCCTTGTTGAAGAGCTTAAGGCAGTATTTGACCCACAGGGTGGATACTTTAAACCAGGAGGCAAATTTATGCCTTCACTGGTTGCTGAAATTGGATGGGCAATTGAAGATCACCTGCAAAAAATCGGTATGCTCAAAAAGCCCGAAATTCCTGAGCACCAACAAAAAATTATGGATCAAAAACGCGCTGAATTTGAAGGCGCTGCTGCAACAGCACAGGAGCCCAGTGATTTTCCAGCTAATGCAGAAGTTTGTAAAAAGTGCAGTGTTAAAGCAGTTATCCTTATGGATGGCTGTATGACTTGCCTTAACTGTGGCGATTCTAAATGCGGTTAACATTGCATGCTAAAACTAAAAAAGCGGCTTTTAAGCCGCTTTTTTTATGCCCAAAACAAAATTTCTACTTCAAATCATTAAATTTCTTGTTATTTTTGTGGCGCAGTTCACAAAAACAACAACAATTTTTAAACGAATAAGTAAAGTCTGCTAGGTTACAAACTGTAACCCAATGGATAACTGAGTTATTTAACCACCCAAAAGCTACCAAACAGTCACATGGAGGTGACCTATGAAGCTTAGAGTTCTGGAAAACTGCAATAAGCAAAGTGTAAAACTTAAATTTAAAGATTTTAAGGTTCCCTACTTAATCGATGAGACATTAAGGGAAGGAGTTGAACGATGTCCTTTCCCAATAAGTAGTGAAGATAAGTTATTATTATTAAAAAAAATGGCGAGGGTAGGTCTTAGGGAATTTATCGTAGGTTGTGGGCCTGAAACTCCAGATGTTTGGGAGGGACTATTCTCTTTGAAAGAAAAAAATGAAATACCAAAGGATGTAGAAGCTACGTTTATTGTTTTACTTAATTGCTGGGAGACAGCATTTCAACATTTTTCTTCAAAAAATATTAAGAGGAAATATATAGAAGAGACAGTCTTTAGTTTTGGGATGATTACATATAAAGAGTCTAAAAATACTTTTGAAAAGGCCATAAACTCTTTTAAAAATTTAGGTGCAAAAAAGTTTAAGGCTAGTATATTAAACAACTTTAAAGGCGATTTTGACGACAAAAAATACAAAGAAATATGGCTATAAATTTAGGTGTTAATGTTATTCGCATTAATGATTCATTGGGGCTTCTACAGCCTCATGTTACTCACCAGCTTTGTTCACAATTGGTTTCTGATTATCCAGAGATGATATTTTGTTTACATGCTCATAATGATACAGGTTTAGCAGTAGCCAATGCCATTGCATCGATTCAGGCTGGATTCAAATGTTGGAAGGATCATTGTCTGGCTTTGGAAATAGGTCTGGAATAGCCCCAATAGAACAAGTTGTTAATATCTGTAAAAATAATAATATAAGCATAGGATCAAACAATATAGATATAAAAGAATTATCTTCTATAGCCCGTTACAGTGAGAAAATATTTATGCAAATTCCTAATGTATTTAGACCAGTAGGAGGAATGTTGGAAACAGATTCAAATTTTGGCGTGCTTAATATACCGGATTTTCTTGAGGTTAATAAAAAGAAAAAATATTTTGTAAATTACCTTGGACTGCATCCAGTTACTATTCGAATGGCTATTAAAGAACATTATCCGAATATTGATTTACCTGAATGTAATTCTAAAAAAATCATAGATGGTTTAAAAGTTACAATGCAAAATGAACTGGAGGGAATAAAATATGATTATTCAAAAATTTATAATTCAGTGGCTAATTTTTACACTAAACATTCATGGGGATCAAAGAAATTATCTGATCAAGTAATAAGATTATCTTCAATAAATCAGCCTGAAGAGGTTCCGTAATGCTGTCAATAGTTGTGCCAATTTTTCTTGTCATACTGGCAGGATATTTATTTGCTAAGAAAAATAAATTTTCTAAAGATGCGGGGAAGTTGATTAATGACTATGTGTTACTTGTTGCATTACCTGCTTTATTGTTTCTATCTATCGCCCAAGCAAAACCAGAAGATTTACTACATTGGGAGTTTGTAGTAGCCACTTTAGCGGGTATATTTGTTGCTTACATATTGGGGATAGTTTTATCTATGTTTAGGTCTATAAGTGCGCCAAGATCTTCTATTGTAGCAATGGCCGCATGTTATGGTACAACTGGTTATATGGGGATGCCTATTGCAATTGCTGCTTTTGGAGAGGCCGCTGCAGTTCCAGCTGCAATTGCAACTATCTTACATAATATTCCAGCAATTATGGCTGTTATCATAACTTATGGTATTTTTAGTAATGGGAGAAAGAAAGAGTCAGGTGTTTTTATAATGTTAAGAGCGATAAAAACAACTTTATTAAACCCACTAACATTGTCTGTTATTGCTGGTATGTTTTTTTCTTTTTTAGCAATTCCACTGCCTGATATTTTAAAAATATTTACAGGATTTTTGGCTGGTGCAGCCGGACCTACTGCCTTATTTGCATTAGGTATCGGTTTGTCTGGTTTGGACACTAAATTACATATGAATATAAAAATAATAATGGATTTAAGCCCCATTATTATTATTAAGATATTCATTCAGCCTTTCGTTACTTTTTTTGTTGCTTATTATTGGTTAGGTATGGACTCAACAGATATATATTTAATTGTAGCAATTTTGATGTCAGCTCAACCAATTGGTGCGGGAGTTTATGTTTTTGCAAATAAATTTGATTATTTTCAAGAAAATACTGCAGTATCTATCATTATATCCTTATTAATCGCTGTATTTAGCTTGTTTTTCTTATTGGAGATAATGAGTAAACTTATATATTAGAACATATTATATGTGTACTAAAATTAAATATTTATTAATGATATTAATCTTGGCGGGCTTTACCGCGCAATATGCCGCCGCCGAAAACTTTAACCAGCAGGATATGGCCTTTGCCTTTGGCGATTCGGCTGTAGCTGCCTCCGACTTTGGTCAGATGGATGTGCTCTCCAGTCAGGAAATGATGGTGACTGAGGGGCAAGTATTCTGGTTTGGATATCTTGGGTATCTTGCATCTGTGATGACTATTGACGTTGGTCTTCAAGCTTATTTCTACGGCGTTTACGTGCCTTGGTGGCAACGGAGTTATCGCTAAAAATGTAAATCTAAATCAGTAATACGCTACAGGGGGGAACAGCTCAATAATAATGGGTGTTCCCCTATTCACAGGGATTTGATTTTGATAATGGATGGATATATATGAGCACTCTAGATACAAAGCAAAAATACCTTGATTTTGAAAGTAGTTTTGGCCGTTACTACAATATATTATTCGGGCCACTAATAGGTATTGTCTTTGCTATTGATACATTGGTGGTGGTGTATGCAACGTTTATGTATGTAACTGATATCTCAAAGATAGAACTTGTTATGTTGTATTGCTTGTCGACCTGTGTCGTACACTCAATCAGTCTATTATTCGGTTACTGCGGAGCCTATCGCGCGTCGCGCAAAAGTTTACAGGACAACAAACCCAACCCTTTAAGTAAAAGAAAAAAACGTTTTGATTTTGACAGTAGCTACAATCGTCATACAAACATTCTGCTTGGGCCACTAATGGTTATCGCGATTACTATTGATTCACTTGTGGTGTTATATGCAACCTACCTTTCAAACGCCATAGTTATTATTTTGTACAGCTTATCAATCGCTTTGGCAAGCTCAATTAGCTTATTGCTCGGTTATTACAGAGCAAAGCGCGAGTCGCGCAGATATTCGCAAGATAACAAACTTAACGATTTAAGAGGCCTATAACTAGATTATCCGCGGGTGCAATACTGCATGCTTTGTTTATATATATTGGCTTTTTGCCTGTGCCTATAGGGGAGCAATAACCCAATATAAACCAATAAAAGGGAGTAACCGCAAATGGCCTTGGCCAAATGGATTTTTTTATAAACTATACTAACCAGTGCTGGTTACTTAATAACTCTATATGGATATGGATTAAATGATATGAAAACTTTTATCAAGGATGTGTTGGATCTATTGGCTCTCAATGCCAAAGAGATCAGTTATTACCAAAAATACTCTATCGCAATCAGCAGTCTAATTATCTTTACTATAGGCATAGCCTTCCATCTAGCTATGCCTGTTCCAGCCAACAATGCAATGGCAAGTTTTTCTATATCAGTATTAGCATTTATTACTGCCGTTATATTGTTTGAATCGTTGTTGGCGTTACTCAGATTAGATCCATATTATGGCGATAGGTTTTATAAATTATAACCGGACAGATTCGCGCTGATAATCGTGCAAAGATAATTGCGATTGCAGAAATAGAATTTGCCGAATTTGGCTACAAAGGAGCCTCAATAATGAATATTGCCAAGCGTGCAGATATGCCGCGAGCCAATATCCATTACTATTTTAAAAATAAGTTAGAACTTTACACAAAAGTATTAATGGGCATTCTACAATTATGGAATCAGGCCTTTAATCAAATCACCCCCGATGACGATCCAGCTGATGCCATTGGTGCCTATATTCAAGCCAAAGTGATGTACTCAAAAACTAACCCCTTGGCATCAAAAATATTTGCTAATGAAATCATTCATGGTGCACCTCGAATAAGCGACTATCTTAATACCGACTTCCGCCAATGGCTGAAATCAAAATCTACAGTCATTGAACAATGGATTGAACAGGGAAAAATGGATCCGGTAGATCCTCTTTTTTTGATTATGCTAATTTGGAGCGCCTCCCAACATTATGCAGATTTTTCTACGCAGGTTAGTGCTGTAATGGGCAAATCACAGCTAACTGATCAAGACTTTAAAGATGTGTCCAACAACCTAACCCATATAATCCTAAAGGACTGCGGCATTAACGCAGTATCAACATTAAATAGATAAACTCCTACGCAAAAGAAAACCCGCGCCAAACTTTGCTGACGCAGGCTTCGACATACTATTAATTAATTGCTAACTTAAAAGTTCCAAACAGTTAATAACTGGACGGTGGATTCATCCACATCCTTGTTGCCTTGCTTATTTTGCCAATACTGATATTCAAGACCTACAAAGAAATTACCCGCTTCACCACCCAGGGCTTCACCCATATCAAAGCGCAATTGCGGCTGAGCCAAAATCCAAGCCTCTTTTTCAGTTTTATCACCGGAACTACTTACTACATCGCGAGCTGCAATATATTCTGCATGACCCTCAAGGCTCCAACTGGTCTCACCCAGCTGAAATGGTAAGGCCCAGCTTAAATTGACCATATAAGACGAATCTTCTTTATTGGCATCACTTGCAGTAGTTATATTGTTATAACCAGTAATATCCAAGTTAGCAAAGGCAAAGCCCGGCAAGTCTAGTGCCACACGCACACCAGGCAGAGCCCATATGTTATCGGCCCCCGGTGCAAAGTTAAGCCCTGCAATAAGCCCTATATCCCTGACTAGGCCATTACTCATATCATTACCAGTAATAGCCCCTAGGCTAAAGTTAGAATACCACTCACCATAAACCTCTGTCTTATTATCTTTGACTCGAGAGTGATCGACAAAAAAGAAATTATCGCCATAGCTGTGGCTGCTCGCATGTTGGAAGGTAATAATACTGGTGCTAATTTCACTTCCCTTTCCACCTGTTCCTTTGATATGGGGATGGAGTAACTTACCCGTACTAAATTGCACTTCTGTACTACTCCAATCTTCTTCTGCCTGTGAGCTTATAGCAAATGTAGTCGCAAGCAAGCCTGTAGCTAAATAGGTTGTCCATTGTTTAAATTGCATTGTGATTTCCTTAAATTAAATTAAATTAAATTAAACATCTCCTTGTAAATCCCTTACCTCTTACTCCTCTGACATCTCCCCCTGAACACCCTCTACATACCACTCCATACTAAGAAGCTCTTTATCTGGTATTGTTTTGCCAACCGGCACCCTGACTTTGCCTGATTGATCGTTAATTGGACCTGCAAAGGGGTGTAACTTACCCTGTGTAATAAGGTTTTTAACATGATCGACCTCAGCCTGAACAGACTGAGGAACAACTTTATTGTAAGGCGCTAAATCCAGCGCGTTGTCCGCTATACCGCCCCAAATATTTTCAGACTTCCAAGTGCCATCCAGAACAGCCTGCGCTTTAGCAGTATAGAGCGGGCCCCAGTTATGCACTGTTGCGGTTAAATGAGCTGCGGGGCCATATACCGACATATCTGAGTGATAACCCACCGCATATACACCCTTTTTCTCAGCAGCATTAATTGGTCCAGGCGAGTCAGTATGCTGAGTTACAACATCTACACCCATATTAATCATAGTGGTTGCAGCCTCGCTCTCTTTACCCGGGTCATACCAGCTACTTACCCAAACAACCTTAACTTCAGCCTTTGGATTGACACTACGAGCACCGAGTGTAAATGAATTAATTCCTCGGATAACCTCAGGAATAGGAAAAGATGCAACATAACCTAAAAGATTACTTTTAGTCATTAAGCCTGCCACCATGCCGGTGAGATAACGACCCTCATATGCACGATCAAAATAGGTACCGACATTTTCTGAGCGCTTATATCCAGAGGCATGCTCAAAGGCCACATCTGGAAATCTTTTTGCTACCTTAAGGGTAGGATTCATATAACCAAAAGAGGTAGTGAAAATTAACTGATTGCCCGCTCTTGCCAATTCTGTAATAACACGTTCAGCATCGGCGCCTTCAGGCACACTCTCAACATAGGTTGTTTTTATTTTATCACCTAGCTTTTTCTCCATGAAAAGACGTGCCTTATCATGGGCATATGTCCAGCCAGCATCCTTGGTAGGGCCCACAAAAACAAAAGCCACCTTTAGTGGGCCTTTATTTTCATCCTTGGCTAGGGATACTGTTACGCACCCCAAGCTTATAAGGCCAATGACCAATACTGTTAACCAAGAATACTTCCTTTTATTCAATATAGTATTTCTCCAATTTTTCAAAAAAATTTAACTTCACTAACACATTAAACTCAATAAATGATTAATCATCGTGCGCCATGAAAAGCCTTCCCAAGGGACATGGGCGCATGCAACTTTATTCCCTGTTGATTTCTTGACAGCAAAACTAGCACCACAATAGTGACCACATACGGCATTGTTGCTAACAAATTAGATGGCACGGATAAGCCGAAACTTTGTAATACTAAATGCATAATGCTCATTAACCCAAACAGATAGGCGCCAAGCACTGCCCGTTCAACTCGCCAACTGGCAAACACTACTAATGCCAGAGCAATCCAACCACGACCTGCTGTCATATTTTCAGCCCATAACGGCGTATCAAGTAGTGACAAGTAACCGCCGGCTAAACCGGCCATAGCGCCGCCAAAAACAATCGCCATATATCTAATTTTTAAAACAGATAGCCCAATAGATTGTGCTGATTCAGGTGACTCTCCAACAGCCTTAACCTGTAAACCTACTCTGGTACTTTTGAAAAACCAATACACAGAAACCGCTAAAAAAATCGAGATATATACCAGTAAATTATGAGAGAAAAGCACCTTACCTATAAAGGGAATACTACTGAAAAAAGGAATTTGAAAATCTACACTTGAAAGTGCCTCCCCCACATATTCACGACCGATAAATCCGCTTAGCCCTACACCCAGTATAGTCAAGGCTAATCCAGTTGCGACTTGATTTGCATAAAATTGTAAAGTGACGACTGCAAATAAAAGAGACATAAGTGCTCCGGCAATAATTGCGCCGAAAAACCCCAGCATAAGGCTGTCGGTATGAAAAGCTACGATAAAGCCAGCAACAGCGCCCATTAACATCATGCCCTCTTGACCTAAATTAAGTACGCCAGATTTTTCGCAGACCAACTCACCTATAGCTACAATTAAAAGTGGTGTTCCAGTGCGGATAGTTGCGAATAAAATATTTGCGATAAGATCCATATCCATATCCATAATTTATTTACTCTCCATAGCGACTATCTTTGAATCCATTAATACAGGCTGTTGAGCTGGCTTGGAAATTGATTTTTCAATAACCAAACGATAACCAATCAGGACATCACAGATTAATAAAAATAATAGCAACATCCCCTGAAATACCCCGGTGACTGCGCGTGGCAAATCTAATTGAATTTGAACCATTTCACCGCCCATATGAAGAAGCGCCATAAGCAGACCCGCAAAGAGAATACCCAGAGGGTGTAGCCGACCCAAAAAGGCTACGATAATGGCGGCATATCCGTAGCCGGGAGAAATATTAGGCACCAGCTGCCCTATAGGACCTGTTACTTCACTAACGCCAGCTAACCCAGCAAGACCTCCACAAATTAAAAAGCATAACCAAACCAAATGGCTTTCTGTAAATCCCGCAAAATGAGCGGAACGTTCGCCTCCACCTAACACTTTTATTTGAAAACCTACAAAGGTTCTACTCATCAAAACCCAGACTGCAACCATAGCTAACAATGCAAAAGAGACGCCTAAATGCAGTCTTGTTCCCTCTAAAATGATTGGCATAATCTGCCAATCGGAAAACAATGCTGATTCAGGGAAATTAAACCCATCTGGATCTTTAAGGGGACCATGTACACCGTACAGTAAAATATTGAGGCTAATATAGTTGAGCATAATGGTTGAGAGAATTTCATTGGTGTTGTAATAATTTTTTAAAAAAGCAGGAATGGCAGCCCAAGCAGCACCGGCTAAAACGCCCGCTAAAACTACAACCGGAAGAACCCATACTCCTTCCAAATCTAACATCCAAAGTGCGGCACAGCTACCGACTAATCCACCCATTAACAGCTGGCCCTCTGCGCCAATATTCCATACATTAGCCCTGAAACAGACGGAAAGCCCTATTGCACAGAGCACAATCGGTCCTGCTTTGACTAATAATTCTGCAATTCGATAGGGGTCACTAACGGGCATGACCAAAAAAGTATGCAAAGCCTGTAATGGCGGCTTACCCAAAACCCAAAATAGCAATGCCCCACAAATAAGAGTTAACGCCGCGGCTAAAATTGGCGATGCATAGGGCATCACTTTTGATTGCTGCCCACGTGCCTCTAATTTAATTCTCATAAAAAACTCCTGTAAAAAAACGTCCTTAGGCAACCTGTTGCTTGCCAAAAATACCAGCCATCCAGCGGCCTACTTCATTAATTGAGGTTTTATTTGTTGGCTTTATGGGCGACAGCTGTCCGTCAAAAAGTGCACAAATTCGGTCGCTAAGGGTAAATAATTCGTCAATATCTTCAGATACAATGACGATCGACGCCCCCTGATCACGCAATGCAATCAGTGCTTTATGAATACTTGTTGCGGCTCCAATATCAACACCCCATGTTGGGTGCGCAGCTATAAGGCATTTGGGGTTTTGAAGTACCTCTCGACCTATTACAAATTTTTGTAAATTACCCCCAGAAAGGCTTTTTGCAAGGCTGTCATCCCCCCCACACTTAACATTAAATTTCTTAATAATTGATTCTGTAAAACCTTCTATCGCTTTCTTTTTTAAAAACCAACGTCCAATTAGGCCCTGTAAATAACCGGTTAATAATGCATTATCACGCAGGCTCATATCAGGGACTGCAGCGTGGCCAAGGCGATCTTCAGGAATAAAGCCCATGCCTAATTTGCGACGTTGCATTGGATCAATACTGGTTAAGTCAGCATCAAGAAATACAATAATATTGGAGGCGTTGATTGTTGTTTCACCACTTAACACCGAAAGTAGTTCTGACTGGCCATTTCCAGCAACACCGGCTATGCCAAGTATTTCGCCGCTCTTTGCAGTAAAGCTGATATCTTTGAGGTCAATTCCGAAAATATCGCTAGCGTCTAAATTTAGATGATTAACTGATAGCAAATCTGACACTGTGCTTGCGGTCTTAGGGTACTCATAGGCAATTTGAGTTTCATCACCCACCATCATTTTTGCCATGCTGGTAGTGCTTTCTTGACGAGGGTTACATGCTCCAGAGATACGGCCAGCACGGAGTACTGTGGCGCTATCACACAGTGATTGAATTTCTTTAAGTTTGTGACTAATAAAAAGAATACTACTGCCCTCGAAAGCTAACTGCCGGAGGGTTTTGAATAAGGATTCAACTTCTTGAGGAGTAAGTACTGAGGTAGGCTCATCAAGAATTAATAATTTGATATCTTGAATAAGGCATCGAATAATTTCAACCCGCTGACGCTCTCCTGTTGAAAGCGTATGGACAAGTCGATGAGGCTCAAGGGGCATTCCATACTTGGTGGATACCTCGATAATACGTGTAGCGAGCTTATCCAAATCACGTGCCGATTTATCATCTAACCCCAGCGCAACATTTTCAACTACCGATAATGTTTGGAAAAGCGAAAAATGCTGGAATACCATTCCTATACCAAGTTTTCTGGCATCAACAGGCGCGTTAATGGTTATTTCTTGACCTTCCCAGTAAAGCTTGCCGCTATCGGGTTTTACTACACCGTATATGATTTTCATTAAGGTGCTTTTTCCAGCACCATTTTCGCCAAGTATGGCGTGAATACTTCCAGGGTCTAATCTAATACTAATGCCATCATTAGCAAGACAACCTGAATAGGATTTTGATATTCCGTCGATAAATAATCGAGAATTTTCTGCACCTATATCCATCCCGTATAACCTCCATGTTAGGGTTAGATTTACTATCTTTTTCATCCAATGAAGCGGTTAAGATTCCAAATCCTGACATATTTGTCAAGTCTTATTTTATTCATTCTATAATAGAATATCCGGTTGACATACATGTCAGGATTTGTAGAATAAGCTTAGTGCTAGTACTAAATCTTATAAATAGCACCATTATGGATAATGGAAAATTACTTCTCAAAGGAATGAGGCATGGTAAAGTTTCTACTTAACCAATCTGAAACCCAAGTCAGTCAGATTGATCCCAACACTACCGTCTTAGAATATCTGCGGGAACACCTCTTTCGTACTGGCACCAAAGAAGGCTGCGCCTCTGGTGATTGTGGCGCCTGTACTGTAGTTATTGCAGACGTCGAAAACGGTCACATAGTTTACCGCTCTGCCAATGCCTGTATTACTGCTGTTGGCAGCCTGCATGGCAAGCAATTAATTACTGTTGAAGACTTAAAATATCAGGGAAAGCTCCACTCAGTTCAACAATCAATGATTAATTGCCATGGCTCTCAATGTGGCTTTTGTACGCCAGGCTTTATCATGTCAATGTTTGCCTTGCGAAAAAACAATCAAACCGCGGATCAGCATACAATTCTTGAAAATTTAGGCGGAAACCTGTGCAGGTGTACAGGTTATCGGCCTATTGTAGATGCAGCGGTAAAGATATTTGAAACACCACAAGAAGATCAATTTAACCCTCTCGAAAAGTCTGTGGTTAAAAAGTTAAATAAGATAAACAATGAACAATCGCAGGGAACCCTAGCTAGTTGCGATAAATATTTTTTCTCACCCTCCTCTACAAATGAATTAGCTGAATTACTACTGAAATACCCACAGGGAAAATTATTAGCGGGAGGTACTGATTTATGCCTAAACTTTACGCAGTTGCTTAATGATATCGAAGTTTTGATCTATGTTGGCCGCGTGCGTGATATGGCCAATATAAACTTAACCAATCAATCTATAGAGCTTGGCGCAGCCGTCACATATACCCAAGCCAAAGATGATTTGGTCGCTTGGTATCCTGATCTAAAGGAACTTATTGAACGGCTAGGGTCACTACAAGTTAGAAACCAGGCTACTATCGCCGGCAATATCGGTAATGCTTCACCCATTGGTGATATGCCGCCGGTATTAATCGCTCTGAGGGCAAAGTTACTTTTACGCAAAGGGTCCGAGACTCGGCTGGTAGCTGTAGAGGATTATTTTATTAGATACAGGGTAACGATACTTAAGCCCTCTGAGTTTATTGAAAAAATAATTGTCCCCAAACCCGATCCTAAAAATTTATTCAAAGCTTATAAAATCAGCAAACGCCTTGAAGACGATATCTCTGCTACCTGTGGTGCATTCAATATTCAAATCGCGAAGGGGCGTGTAACGGCTATAAATATAGCATTTGGTGGTATGGCAGAAATTCCTAAGCGCGCCATTTTCTGCGAGCAGTCCCTTATTAATCAACCATGGGATACACAGACTCTTGAGATAGCAATTGAAGCTCTGGCCAATGATTTTAGTCCAATTTCTGACTTTAGAGCCTCAGCAGAATACCGATTAGGCGTTTCTCAAAATATGTTGCGTCGTCTTTTTTTAGATACACAGGCGCTCCAGCACCCAACGAGAATCACCCATTATGCGTAATTTACCTAACCCTTCAGTAGGGAATAGTACAACAGCCATAAAGGGTCTTGCCGGGCAAAACCAACAGCATGAGAGCGCACACAAACATGTCAGTGGTGAGGCTGTTTATATTGACGATCAATTGCTACCTGTCGATGGACTACATGCCTATGTGGGCTTGAGTACCGTAAGTTGCGGTGTCATTAAAAATTTAGACCTCTCTGCTGTCCAAGCAGCTGAGGGAGTCATCGATATTTTAACCCTTGATGATGTTTGCGGTCAAAAAGATATTGGCCCTGTGTTTCCTGGCGACCCCATAATGATCAATGATGGTGATGAGGTACAATTCTGCGGACAAATTCTATTTGCAGTGGCTGCCACCAGCTACAAATTAGCACGTAAAGCTGCAGCACTCGCCATAGTTGAATACCAAAAAAAAGAACCAGTGGTCACCATTGAGCAAGGCTTAAATCAAAAGTGTTTTGTGCGTCCTAGCCACACACAGAAACGGGGCAACCCTATAGATGCTATTAAGCACGCAAGCATGTGCCTTAAGGGCGATTTAAGAATGGGCGGGCAAGAACATATGTATCTAGAGGGTCAGGCCTCTATCTGTGTTCCTACTGAAGATGGCGGCATGCTGGTTTATAGCTCCACACAAAACCCGACTGAGGGACAAAAATTAGTTGCCGAAGTCCTAGCAATACCAATGAGTAAAGTAACCGTGAATACACGCCGAATGGGGGGCGGCTTTGGCGGAAAAGAAACTAATGCTAACCAATGGGCCTGTCTAGCAGCGCTATTAGCCAATAAAACGGGTAAACCCGTAAAAATTCGTCTTGCACGCTCTGATGATATAAAAACCACCGGTAAACGGCATCATTTTTTAAGCCAATATGAGGTTGGGTTTAATCTTCATGGTCGTATTTTGGGCCTGAAAATGGAACTTGCGGGCGGCTGCGGCAACTCGCCAGACCTATCTGATGCCATTGTGGATCGCGCGATGTTTCACTCAGACAATGCCTATTATGTGCCAGAGGTTGAAGTCGTGGGCCATAGAGTTAAAACCAATACCGTATCAAATACAGCATTTCGCGGCTTTGGCGGCCCTCAGGGGGTGTTAGCGATTGAGCATATTATTGATCAAATCGCACGAGCCGTTGGCAAAGACCCTCTTGATGTCAGAAAAGAGAATTTCTATACCGATAAAGAGGGAAGAAATACCACACATTATGGGCAAAAAATTGAGCAGCATATTATTGCTAATTTAGTTAAGCGCCTAGAGAAGACTTCAGACTATCGTCAACGCCGGAAGGATATTAATACATTTAACCAATCAAGCGCCGTACTTAAAAAGGGCTTAGCGCTTTCACCCGTAAAATTTGGCATTTCATTTACAGTTCAACACCTTAACCAAGCGGGCGCATTAATTAATATTTATACCGATGGCTCTATTCATCTTAATCATGGTGGAACGGAAATGGGACAGGGGCTCTTTACCAAAGTTGCCCAGGTGGTGGCTTCTGAATTTCAGGTTAATGTAGGTAGGGTACTAAGCTCTGCAACGCGAACCGATAAGGTGCCAAACACCTCCCCTACCGCCGCCTCTTCAGGCACAGATTTAAATGGTATGGCCGCTAAGGATGCTGCGGTAAAAATTAAACAACGCATGATCGATTTTGCCTGCAATCACTTTTCGATTACTGCAGATAAGGTTCAATTCCATTCTGAAACTGTTATAGCAGGTGATCAACAGTTTAGTTTTGCTGAATTTGTACAATTAGCCTATATGAATCGCGTCAGTCTCTCGGCAACTGGCTTTTATAAAACACCTAAAATTCACTACGACCGAGAAAAAGCCAAGGGGCAACCTTTCTTCTATTTCGCCAATGGTGCCGCTGTTTCTGAAGTTTTGATCGACACACTCACTGGCGAAAATAAACTATTACGCGTTGATATTTGCCAAGATGTCGGCCAATCACTCAACCCCAGCATTGATATTGGTCAGATAGAGGGAGCATTTATACAGGGTATGGGCTGGCTTACAACAGAAGAATTAGTCTGGGATAGCCAGGGTCAGTTACTGACTAGCGGGCCTGCAAGTTACAAAATTCCTGCGATTGGCGACACACCCCCCCTATTTAATGTGGAATTATTCCCTGATAGCCCAAATACAGAAGCTACTATTTTTCACTCAAAAGCTGTGGGGGAACCGCCGCTCATGCTTGGCATATCGGTATGGAGTGCAATCTGTGATGCTATTTGCAGCCTAAGAGACCATAAATTAAGTCCATTTCTGGATGCCCCAGCAACACCAGAACGAATTCTAAATGCCTGCAATGAATTACGCGCAAGGGATATCTAGGTGATTTCATGACATGGTATGAGACAGTTCAACAAATGGAATTTGAAAATCAAAATTATGTGATTGTTACTGTTATAGGCACGGTGGGCTCAACCCCACGCGACTGTGGCACCAAAATGGTAATAAGTAAATCCGTACACTACGCCACTATAGGTGGCGGTCATCTTGAGTACAAAGCCATAGATACAGCAAAGCAAATGCTTGCAGAATCATCTTCTCAGCAAAAGATTGAGCATTTTCCACTGGGAGCAAAACTAGGCCAATGTTGTGGCGGTCATGCTACGTTAATGTTTGAAAGTTTTATTAACGACACTATAGATATTATGCTGTTTGGTGCCGGGCATGTGGGAAAAGCATTGGTTTCAATTCTTGCAGAATTACCTTGCAGAATTTATTGGGTGGATAGTCGTGAAGACGAATTTCCCAAAAAACTGCCTAGCAATGTAGTAAAAATAATAAGCGACACCCCCAGCGATGAAGTGGCATCGATGCCAAAAGATAGTTACTACATAGTTATGACCCATAACCATCCTTTAGATTTTGATATTACTGAGGCTATCTTACTGCGCAATGACTCGCTTTATGTGGGATTGATAGGGTCAAATACAAAATTGAAACGTTTCCAAATGCGCTTTAAGCATAAGGGCTATAAATCTGACTTTTTCTCATTCTTACACTGTCCAATCGGTTTAGCCGATGTACCTGGAAAACGACCCACAGAAGTAGCGGTAGCTGTGGCCGGTGAAATTATTGCCAACTATCACCATAACTATACCGATCAACCCCAACGACAGGGCGTAGATTGGCAACAATTGAAGATTAGCGACACGTCTGCATGCAATATTCATAGGCCTATAAAACAGGATTTATCCAAATGAATGACATTAATCCAACAGTATTTGCACTAAAAAGCACTCGGGTTGTTCTGGATGGAAAGCTTCAACCCGCGCAAATATTAATAGAGAATGAAAAAATAACTCAGATAACAGACCTTAATGGCAAATTACCGGTAGCCGCTGAAGATGTGGGCGATAAGATCATTTTACCCGGCCTGGTTGATACCCATGTGCATATTAATGAACCTGGACGTACCCATTGGGAAGGGTTTAATACGGGCACTCAGTCTGCCGCTGCCGGTGGTATAACCTGCGTGGTAGATATGCCTCTAAACTGTAGTCCAGTCACTACAAATGCTAAAGCCCTTCAAATTAAATTAGATTCACTGGATGGACAACTATGGATAGATTGCGGATTTTGGGGCGGCGTAGTACCCGATAGCCTAGGTGACCTTGACGAGCTTATTCAAGCGGGGGTACTGGGGGTTAAGTCATTTACCATTCACTCTGGAATTGATGATTTTCCAAAAGTAGAGCAGCAGCATCTTCATCAGGCGATTGAAATTTTAGCCCCATATAATGTGCCCTATCTAATTCATGCTGAATTAAATACCGAGAAAAAAGCAGCCGAACCCATTGGAGATAAATACCAGAGCTTTTTGAACTCACGTCCAAAAATATGGGAAATTAATGCCATCCAAATGATGATTGATCTTGCAAAGCAGGCTCAAAAAAGAGGGGTATCGGCAAGAATCCATATAGTTCATCTATCATCTGCAGACGCCCTTCCCGCCATACAATCTTCACAGCAACAGGGTCTAAAGCTAACCGCTGAATCCTGCCCACATTATTTAACCCTGTTTGCAGAAGAAATTCCTGATGGCAAAACACTATTTAAATGCTGCCCGCCTATTCGTGAAAAGAGTAATCGTGAAAAACTTTGGCAAGGATTGTCCGACGGGATTATATCATTTGTAGTTTCTGACCACTCACCCTGCACTCCACAACTCAAACACATAGACAGCGGTGATATTGAAAATGCATGGGGTGGGATTTCCTCGCTACAGTTCGGTCTTTCCATCATCTGGACCGAGGCTGAAAAACGTGGCTTTAGCGTTCCTCAGGTAGTCAACTGGATGGCTACAGAACCTGCTATTTTCGCAGGCCTTGGCCACCGAAAAGGCAAGATAGCCTGTGGATTTGACGCAGACCTAGTGATATTTGATTCAGAGCAAAGCTATATTATCGATCCGCACATTATTAAATATCGACATAAAATCACACCCTATCAGGGTCGAGAGGTAAAGGGCGTTATCAAAAGAACCTATGTGCGCGGCCATGCTGTCTATAGTGATAATCAGCTACTAGGCGAGCCCATTGGTAAGCCAATTTTAGCAACTCGCTAATTAAAAAAATAAAGGGAAGGAACCCATGACGACCAATCAAGAATACAGTGCAAAATATTCAAGCCAGTATATAGATCTCGCCAGTGAAAAGATTGGTGGACGGGCTATTAACTGCAGTGATGAATGGTTTGCTAACTGCTCTAACCTTATCAAATCAGGTCGCGGGGTTTTCAAAAAGGGTTATTTTGTTGATACCGGACAATGGATGGACGGCTGGGAATCACGCCGAAGTTTCAGCCGACGTTGGCGGGCTAATGACTGTGACTGGTGTGAGATTCGCCTGGGTGTAGCAGGTGTTATTCAGGGATTTGATATAGATACTAACCATTTTCGCGGCAATGCACCTGAAACTATTTCTGTTGAGGCGGCATATATCGAGGGTGAAGAAAATTCTGACACCAAATGGACAGAAATTTTAGAAAAATCAGCCGTTGAACCCCATAACCAAAACCTGTTCGATTGCCAAAGCAATAAGGTATGGAACCATGTACGCCTGAAGATTTATCCCGATGGGGGCGTAGCACGATTTCGCGTATTTGGCGAAGTAAAGCTGGTATCTGACAACTATATTTCAGGTGAATTAATTGACCTTGCTTCGGCTATTAACGGTGGGCTTGGCATTAGTGCTAGCAATATGTTTTTTAGCTCACCAAGCAATCTAATTATGCCGGGTAGAGGCCTTAATATGGGTGACGGATGGGAAACCAAACGTCGACGCGATAATAGTAACGATTGGGCTGTAATTAAACTGGGTTTACCTGGAACAATACGCAAAGTTGTTGTGGATACCGCTCACTTTAAGGGTAATTTTCCAGATCAATTTTCATTGCAGGCCGCCAATAGCAACGATACCGCAGGCAAAAGCCTTAATTGGCAGCCCATTATCAATAAAACACCATTACAGGCTGACAAAGAACATTTATTCATCAAACAACTCCTTTGTTCACAAACCACTGAATATACCCATGTGCGAATTAATATTTACCCAGATGGCGGGATTAGTCGGCTACGTATTTTTGGTTTCCCTAACTGGGAGACACTATAAAAAATGAATTTACCGCAGATTAATAGTCTTAGCGCCAAAATGGCGATCCATATTTTTATGCAATGCTGCACCAGTGAGCGCTGGGTTGAAAAAATGGTCGAAAATCGCCCCTATTCTGACGTAAATGCTCTTCGAAAAAGTGCAGATCAAGCTTGGCAACAGCTGGATGAGCATGATTATCTACAGGCTTTTGATGGTCACCCTAAAATTGGCGATGTGAACACATTAAAAGCAAAGTATGCCAACACCAAACAGCTTGCATCAGGAGAACAATCTTCAGTCAACAACGCAACTGATGAGCTGATTCATAAGCTCGCTGTGAGCAACCGTGCTTACGAACAAAAATATGGCTTTATCTTTATTGTTTGTGCCACCGAAAAAAGCGCAGAACAGATACTCAATATACTCAGTACTCGCTTACAAAACGATCGTCACAGAGAACTGGAAATTGCCAGTGAAGAACAGAGAAAAATATTCCATCTTCGTTTAGAGAAATTACTATGAGCCCTATTACCAGCCATATATTAGACACTGCCCGCGGCACGCCTGCCGCAGGCGTTCCCATAAAACTTACTCGGCTAGAAAACGATTGCTGGCAGCCCATCGGTGAGGGCGAGACAACTACAGATGGTCGTATTGGCAACCTATGTAAAAAGTTTTCCAATTTAACGGCTGGCACCTACAAAATGCATTTTGATACCGGCCATTATTTTTCATCTTTGGGTGTTCCTGTTTTTTATCCTTATATCGAGGTGGTGTTTATATTTGATGATAGCCAAAACCACTACCATATCCCGCTATTACTTTCGCCATTTGGATATTCCACTTATAGAGGTAGCTAATGAACAGCATAACAATTTCCCTAAGTCCGCTGACAGGAAAAAGTTTTTTACCCTATGGCGATGTTATTGAAGTCCATAATGACAACCCAATAATAGCTATAAATGGTGGCCTGGCTAACCGTCATCATAATTTAGCTAAGGTTGATGTAAATACTAAGAATGGTCATGCCGCCATCAGTATTATTGACACTCAAAAAATAGTATTACCCTTGCGAGTAACAACAATGGAAAGGCATCCACTGGGTAGTCAGGCTTTTATGCCTATTGGCAATAACCCCTATCTGGTGTTAGTGGCGCCGGCTGGGGAATTTGATCCTCACGCACTTAGCGGCTTTTTAGTGCAATCCAACCAGGGTATCAATTATGCTAAGGGCGTCTGGCATCACGCCTGTATTAGTCTTTATGATTCAAATCAATTTCTGGTCGTTGATCGCGAAGGAGAAGGTGATAACTGTGATTTTATTCATATCCCAGAAAGTATAAATATCACAATAGAAAGCGATAAAACGGTATGAAAAAGGCGCACCGCGGCTCTATCATGCACTTTTTGAGTGACCCCAGCCAAACGCCGGATGCTGTTTGCTATGAATATTTTTCTGATGGTCTGCTCATTATTGAAGATGGCGCTGTGCAAAGCGTATGTGATGCGTCAAAGGCTGTACCCAATTTGAGTAAAGATATTCAAATTATCGAGCATAAAAACAGCCTAATTATGCCGGGCTTTATCGACACCCATATTCATTTCCCGCAAATCGAAGTCATTGCAGCCTACGGTAATCAGCTTTTACAGTGGCTGGAAAAATACACCTTTCCCATAGAAAAAAAGTTCAAAGATAAAAGTTATGCTCGCACAATAGCCGAAAAGTTTCTTAACGAGTTACTTCGAGCTGGCACCACCACCGCGCTGGTATTTGGCTCTGTTCATAAACAATCAGTGGAGGCTTTTTTTGAAGCCTGTGAGGCGCGTAATCTACGAATGATTGCAGGCAAGGTAATGATGGATCGCAATGCACCCGATTACCTAACAGACAGCCCGCAATCATCTTATGAAGACAGTAAATCTCTAATAGAAAAATGGCATAACCGCAGTCGCCTAGGCTACGCGGTAACCCCTAGGTTTTCTCCCACATCCAGTGCTGAGCAACTTTACAAAGCAGGCCAGCTATTGCATGAATATCCCGATGTTTATATGCATACCCATCTGTCAGAAAATCTCGATGAAATCGATTGGGTAAAGTCACTATTCCCAGAGTGTGACAACTATCTAGACACCTATGATCGCGCTGGTCTTCTTGGGCGTCGCAGTGTTTTCGCACACTGTATTCATCTTGAGAATAATGAATGGGATCGACTATCTGAAACTAATTCTGGCATTGCTTTTTGCCCAACCTCTAATTTATTTCTAGGTAGTGGTTTATTTAATTTAAACTGCGCCATAAATAAAAATATTAATGTCGGCATAGGAACCGATGTGGGCGGCGGCACTAGTTTTTCTATTCTTCAAACTCTCAACGAGGCCTACAAAGTACTTCAACTTCAAGGCCAAACAGTTTCAATACTAAAAATGTTTTATATGGCCACATTGGGTGGCGCTAAAACTCTCGATTTACACAACAAAATTGGCAATTTTGAACAGGGTAAAGAAGCTGACTTTATTGTGTTAGATAAAAGCTGTACTCCACTAATAGATTTTCGACTTAGCGAACATAACGACCTCCTAGAGCAGTTATTTGTTTTTAGCATGCTCGGAGATGATCGTGCAATTCAACAAACATGGTCTGCAGGGTCGTTAGTGCATGAGAGGGGATAATTAAAGGCCCTCCTTTCAACTAGAATTTTTTTGTTACAAGGAATGTAAAATGGACATTTATATTATGGACTGGCTGAGCTTAATTGTTCGTTGGTTACACGTAATCACCGGCATTGCATGGATCGGCGCCTCATTTTATTTTGTTTGGCTTGATAACAACCTACAAAATCCTCCGCAATGGAAGAAAGACAAAGGTATTAAGGGCGATCTATGGGCAATTCATGGTGGCGGTATTTATGAAGTCGCCAAATATACGTTACAGCCTGAGAAAATTCCTGAAATATTACATTGGTTCAAATGGGAGGCCTACACCACCTGGTTAACTGGCATGCTATTACTTATCATCATTTACTATCTAGGCGCAGATTCCTACCTAATAGATAAGCGAGTAGCTGACCTAAGTCAAATTAAGGCAATAGTGCTAGGGTTAGGGTTTATTGTTGGAAGTTGGGTAGTTTATGAGCTACTTTGCTCTAGTCAATTAACCAATAATAGCTATGTTATTTCAATACTGCTGATTGTATTTGCAACAGTCATTGCCTATTCGTTAACCAAATTATTTAGTGGACGAGGTGCCTATATTCACTTTGGTGCGATTATTGGCACATTAATGGCTGGCAATGTTTTTCGAGTAATCATCCCTAGTCAAAAAGCACTGGTTGCAGCAATTATTGAGGGTAAAGAACCAGAGTCCAAGTGGGCGAAAAAAGCCAAATTACACTCCACCCATAACACCTATTTAACCCTACCTCTGCTATTTATTATGATCAGCAATCATTACCCAATGACCTATGAGCATACTTTTAATTGGCTAATACTTATTGTTATCACTGCTATTACGGCTATCGCTAGACAGTTTTTTATTCTCAAGCATCGAGGTATTCACAAACCAACTCTACTCGTTGTATCTGCCATGGCAACGCTGCTATTGGCAATTATGATTGCCCCAAAACAATTAGCCCCTTCGGCTAAAACAACTAATCTTGATCAAGTTCAGCTATCCACTCAAGTTTTGTCTATTATTAATAGGCGTTGCAAAAGCTGTCATGCCAAACGCCCAACAGATGATGCATTCATAGTATCACCCGGTGGTTTTGTACTGGAAACCATGGACGATATTAAACAACAGGCAAGGCAAATAGGGGCGCGAAGTGTACTTTCACATAATATGCCATTTATGAATAAAACAGGCATGACTCAAAAAGAGAGACATATTATCGGCCGCTGGATCGAACAAATAGATCAGGCCAAAAAATAAATTAAAGGACCGATATCTTAAAAAATTTAATCTGTTGCTATCAAATGAATAATTCATTGATACGTTAATTATATTAACTGACTTGCCCAGCAAGCTGGGGCTTTAACAAAAGGACTTTATTGTGAGTAAAATGAGAGCTGTTGATGCTGCTGTCGCAGTATTAAAAAAAGAAGGCATTAAGGCTACTTTTGGTGTGCCCGGTGCCGCAATAAATCCATTCTATTCCGCTATGGAAGCAGCTGGCGATATTGATCACTATCTCGCCAGACATGTGGAAGGCGCATCCCACATGGCTGAAGGCTACACCAGAGCAAATTCCGGTAATATTGGCGTCTGTGTCGGCACATCAGGACCCGCAGGTACAGATATGATTACTGGTCTGTACTCAGCAATTGCAGATTCAATCCCCATCCTCTGTATCACAGGCCAGGCGCCTCGCAACAAGCTATATAAAGAAGATTTTCAAGCAGTCGATATTGAAACTATTGCCAAAGCTGTTACTAAATGGTCGGTCACTGTTCGCGAGCCCGCGCTGGTACCTCGCGTTATTCAAAAAGCATTTCACATCATGCGCTCATCACGCCCTGGGCCCGTGCTTATTGATCTGCCTGTTGATGTTCAGCTTGCTGAAATTGAGTTTGATATTGATACCTACGAACCACTCTCGCCCTATCGACCTGAGGCGACACAGGCACAGATTGAAAAATCACTTAATATGCTAAATGAATCACAGCGGCCGCTTATTGTTTCAGGTGGCGGCGTTATCAATGCAGATGCTAGTGATAAATTACAAAAGTTTGCCGAAATAACAGGTATTCCTGTTATTCCAACGCTAATGGGTTGGGGCAGTATTCCGGATGATCACCCGCTAATGGTAGGAATGGTGGGGCTTCAGACCTCACACCGCTATGGCAATGCCAATATGCTAAGTTCAGACTTTGTATTTGGTATAGGTAATCGTTGGGCCAATCGACATACAGGCTCTGTGGATGTTTACACCAAGGATAGAAAATTTGTTCATATAGATATTGAACCGACACAAATTGGTCGTGTGTTTGAACCTGATTACGGCATAATTTCTGATGCTGGAGCAGCACTTGATCGATTAATCGCAACGGCAAAAGATTGGAAAAAAAGCGGCAAACTAGCCGATCGAAGCCAATGGGTCACCGAGTGCCAAAATAGAAAAACTCAAATGTTGCGCAAAACTAGCTTTGACGAAGCGCCTATTAAGCCTCAAAAGGTTTATGCTGAAATGAACAAAGCCTTTGGCAAAGAAGCCTGCTACATCAGCACCATTGGCCTCTCACAAATTGCAGGCGCTCAGTTTTTACACGTGTATAAGCCGCGACATTGGATTAATTGTGGTCAAGCTGCGCCATTAGGCTGGACTGTTCCCGCAGCATTAGGTGTTTGTATTGCTGATCCTGAGCGCCAAGTAGTCGCTCTTTCCGGTGACTACGATTTCCAATTTATGATTGAAGAGCTTGCAGTGGGCGCGCAATTTAAGCTGCCATATATTCATATACTGGTAAATAACTCATATCTTGGCCTTATTAGGCAGGCCCAGCGTGGCTTTGATATGGATTACTGCGTACAGCTAGCATTTGACAATATTAATGCACCTGAGCTTGAAGGCTATGGCGTTGATCATGTGGCTGTGGCTGAGGGGCTTGGCTGTAAAGCATTAAGAGTAAGAAAGCCTGAAGAGATAGCCGCTGCCATTGCTGAAGCACAAATTCTGATGCAACAACACCATGTGCCAGTGATTGTTGAGATTATATTAGAACGTGTCACCAATATTTCTATGGGCACAGAGATTGACAGCATCAATGAGTTTGAAGACCTTGCTAAATCTATCGCAGATGCCCCTACCGCAATTGCCTACGACAAAAATTATCTGCGACGCACAAAGGACTGAAATATGCCAAAGTTATGCGCTAATTTGTCCATGCTATTTCACGAGTATGAATTTCTCGATAAATTTAAACCTGCTGCCAAAGCAGGTTTCAAAGGGGTCGAGTATTTGTTTCCCTACCCCTATACCCCTAACGACCTAAAACAACGTCTTGATGACAACCAACTAACACAGGTTTTATTTAACCTTCCCGCTGGAGATTGGTCATCGGGTGAGCGAGGCATCACCTGTCATCCAGATAGAGTCAGTGAATTTCGTGATGGCGTGGAGCAGGCCATTGAGTATGCCAAAGCGCTTAATTGCAGCCAATGCAATGCCCTAGCAGGTATTATCCCTCAAGGAATAAGCGCGCAGCAGGCAGAAGAGACCTTTATCGATAATTTACGTTTTGCGTCCAACAAGCTTGATCAACAGGGTATTAAGCTAATGATTGAAGCAATCAATACCTATGATATTCCCGGGTTTTTTCTTAACAAAACAGCGCAAACAATGGCTATTTTAAGGCAAGTCAAAAGCGACAACCTCTTTTACCAATATGATATTTATCACATGCAACGCATGGAAGGTGAGCTGTCATCGAATATTCAGAAACAACTTCCTCGTATTGGTCATATACAGGTGGCTGATAACCCTGGTCGCCATGAACCGGGTACTGGCGAAATAAACTTTGATTTTATTTTAAAATTTATCGAACAGTTGGGCTACAAGGGTTGGATTGGCGCAGAATACATTCCCGCCAACACAACAGAACAGGGGCTGGGCTGGATCGAGCAATATATCTAACTAACTAGCAATAAAAAACTTTACTTCAAGGAGATTGTATATGGCCAATATCGGTTTTATAGGGACTGGCATTATGGGGCTGCCTATGGCGGAAAATTTACAAAAAGCAGGCCATAATTTGTATTTTTCAGCACTATACAAAGAAGTACCTGAACAACTTTTAGGGGAGCATGGAACTGCTCTTGCCCATCCTAAGGCGGTTGCTAAAGCCACAGATTTTATTATTACAATGGTGCCTGACACCCATCATGTTGAGGAGGTACTATTTAGCAATACCGGTGTAGCACAAGGGCTTTCAAAAGGAAAAACAGTTATTGATATGAGTTCTATATCACCTCTATCAACCAAAGCGTTTGCCGAGCGAATCAATATACTAGGTTGTGATTATTTAGATGCGCCCGTATCTGGCGGCGAAGTAGGCGCCAAGTCTGCAGCGTTAACCATAATGATCGGTGGCAATGAATTGGCCTTTCAGCGTGCAATGCCTCTCTTTGAAGCCATGGGTAAAAATATCACTCTAGTAGGTGCAAACGGTGATGGCCAAACCTGTAAAGTTGCCAACCAAATCATTGTGGCACTCAATATTGAGGCGGTGTCCGAAGGGTTACTCTTTGCTTCAAAAGCAGGTGCAGATCCTAGTAAAGTTCGTGAAGCTCTAATGGGGGGCTTTGCGGCATCAAAAATTTTAGAGGTTCATGGGCAGAGAATGCTCAATCGTACTTTTGATCCTGGTTTTAGAATCCGCCTGCATCAGAAAGATTTGAATTTAGCCTTAAGCACAGGTCGTGAAATTAATGTCTCACTTCCCAATACAGCAACAGCCCAAGAACTGTTTAATAGCTGCGCTGCAAATGGTGATTCAGAGCTTGATCACTCGGCTATGGTCACAGCGCTTGAAAAAATGGCGGATCATCAACTGGATACTTAATTTAACTGCTTTGTATTATTTTTATTGGAAATAGTTTTCACAAAACCCACTGAACACAATGCTCAGGGGTTTTTTATTTATTAGAGAGTTAAAATTTTGCTTGCCTACCGTGCCTTGGTTTATCCTTTGATGGGATTATCAAGGATATATTATGGAATTACTTTTTTCTTATGGCACGTTGCAGCAAGAAAATGTGCAAATTGCTAATTTTGGCAGAGTTTTAGTGGGCTCTTCGGATAGTCTGCTCTGTTATAGGATTGAACAGCTTAAAATTACTAATGCACGAGTACTGCAGGAAAGTGGTAAAGAGTTTCATCCCATTCTTAAATATACTGGCAACCCTGAGGATAATGTAACCGGTGCTGTATTTGAGCTAACTGCCGCAGAAATTACCTGTGCCGATGATTATGAAGTTGAAGACTATAAAAGAGTGAGGGCAAAATTAAAGTCAGGTCGTAGTTGCTGGATATACGCTGCAGCCTAGGGTTTACCGAACTGACTCCGCTTAACTTTACTGGGTCTCTTGAACCAAAACAAAAGGCGGTAAAACTAATGCCCAAACAGTGGTCTTATCTTGGTACCAGTGTTGCGCCTGCTCATCACTTACCTCAATAACCAATTTATCAGCAAGCCACTGTTTAATCTGTGCGGTATCGTCCTGATGCAAGGCAATTGCCACCTTAATTAAATCAAAACCAACAGCCACTGTAATAACACTTCCTGATGCATAATGTTTTTGAAGCTCGTGCCAATCAATTTTTGCAGTCTCACCATTTAATCGGACGATAAGCTCACTGGTATCCTTTTGAGATTGCATAGTAGATTTATTCTCCACCCGGCCACTGACAGAAATTTTGTAATAGCTGCAGGCCTGCATCAGCACTTTTTTCAGGATGAAACTGCACTGCAAAGAGGTTGCCTTGCAGAAGTGATGCCGCAAATTTTACACCATAGTCACAGGTTGCAAATACATTGGGGTTGTTAAGAACCTCTGCGTAGTAACTATGAACAAAGTAGAATCGACTGTCTTGCTGAATCCTGTGCCATAGAGGATGATCTTGACACTGTGTAACATTATTCCAGCCCATATGAGGTACTTTGAGTTTATTACCTTGCGAGTCTTTTAGCTTATCACCAAAAAATTTCACCTGACCGGGCAATAAGTTTAGGCAATCGATACCGTTATTTTCCTCACTTCTCTCCATCAGTGCCTGCATGCCCACGCAGATAGCTAGCACGGGCTTACTTACCATGGCCTTTTTTACAACTTCACCTATATTAAGGTGCTGAATTTCATGCATACAATCCCTAATTGCACCGACACCAGGAAAAACAACGCGATCGGCATCTTCTACTACCGCAGGGTCTGAAGTCACTATAACCCTGGCCTTAGGTGCTACATGCTCTAGTGCTTTGGCAACTGAATGGAGGTTACCCATGCCATAATCTATAACGGCAATCTGATCGCTAAAATCACTCATAATTTATCAACTACGAAAGTAGGGTTACAAAGTACCCTTGGTTGAAGGCATAACACCTGACATTCGAGGATCCATAGTCACAGCAATACGCAAAGCGCGACCAAATGCTTTAAATATTGTTTCCACCTGATGGTGTGCATTTGCGCCACGCAGATTATCAATATGTAGTGACACTAAGCCGTGATTAACAAAACCATGGAAAAATTCTGAGGTAAGATCAACATCAAAATTACCCACACGACTGCGTACAAAATCAACATTCATGATCAGTCCTGGGCGACCAGAAAAATCCATCACTACTCGTGAAAGTGCTTCATCTAGAGGAACATATGCATGGCCATAGCGAGTCAAACCCTTTTTGTCTCCAACTGCCTTTGCAATTGCCATACCCAGGGTAATGCCAATATCTTCAACGGTATGGTGATCATCAATCTCGGTATCACCTGTGGCTTTAATATCCAGATCAACTAAACCGTGTCGGGCAATTTGATCAAGCATATGGTTTAAGAAAGGAACTGGGGTATCAAGGTTTGCCTTACCTGTACCATCGAGATTTACACTTACAGTGATCTGTGATTCCAGTGTGTTACGCGTAACCGTTGCAGTGCGCTCGGTCATGAGGTTCTCCAAATCAGAACAATTTAGACGGTATTATAAGCGTAAAGCTGATTGCTTTTATAGCCTACAAATAGATACAATGATCAAAATTTTTTTTAGTCTGTATTTATGCCTATAAGATACCCCAAATTACCTGCCACTATATTGCTATGTTTATTACTAGTAATCGGGCTCGGGCTGTCTGAGGCACACAGCCACGAAGGCCATGAAGAAAGCGATTGTGCTTTTGCGATTGTGCAAAATGCTGAAGCTGGACTGGACGTTAATAATCAACTTCGTCCGCTGCAAATCAATCGTCGAGCTCACCCTCAAAGATTAATAAGTAAATTATTTACTCATAAAGCTACTGGCTTTTCTGCAAGAGCGCCACCTTTTAGCCTCTAAAACTCCACTTAACGTTAAAATCTTTTGCGCACTGTTTATTCAGTGGGCTGTATTATTTATTTTAGAGACGCTACTCATGAAAAAATTAATTTATATTGGGCTATCTGTTATAGCCTATTCTGCTATTGCTAGCATCAGTATGGCGAATGAACTTGATGAAGTCATTGTTACTTCTTCACTTATTGATGCTTCGGCAAATGAAATCTCAAATCCACTGCATATTGTTAATGGTGAACTCATTAGCAATGATGCAGCACAAAGCCTTGGAAGTCTGATAGACGGACTAGCGGGTGTATCTTCAAGCGATTTTGGCACTGCTGTTGGCCAGCCAGTCATTAGAGGGCTAAGCGGCAGTCGAGTCAAAGTACTTAATAATGGCAAAGTAGTTAGAGATATGTCTGGGCTTGGTCCAGATCATTCCAATGAAATAGATTTAGGCCATTTAGAACAAATCGAAATTATTCGAGGGCCCTCCTCTTTACTCTATGCTAATGGTGCTGTTGGCGGCATTGTGAATATTGTTGATAACACAATTGCTAAAAAAGATATCGAATCGGAAAAATTTAATATAGGCGCAGGCTTTGAAGATGGCAATGCAGGCAATACTGGCAATGCTAGCTATGCGGGAAATATTGGCGGCATTAACCTGTCATCAAGTATTCAATACTCCAATTTAGATGTTTATGCTATTCCAGAGCATGCACTTCATGCGGGTGAAGAAGAGGCACACGATGATGAGGAAGCAGGCGAGCATGAAGAACATGACCCAACCTCGCTGGAAAATTCTGATTTTGCTAAATTTGGTGCCAAATTAGGTTTTTCAAAGGTTGGAGACTGGGGTTATGTAGGACTTTCTGTTGCTGACTCAACATCTACTTATGGAATTCCATTTCATGGTGATGCGCACGCCGAACATGACGAAGACGGACATGACGAAGACGGACATGACGAAGACGAGCATGGCGAAGACGAGCATGGCGAAGATGGACACGACGAAGACGAGCATGAAGGAGAAAGAGTATTTTCAAATACAGATTCTCAAACTTTGACCTTTGAAGGCTCTTTCAACTTCAACAATGGTTTAGTAAACAGCATGGATTATCATATTCGAAGAACCGAATATGAATTAGCAGAACAGCATATGGACTCTGATGCTCATGACGAAGACCATGACGAAGACCATGACGAAGACCATGACGAAGACCATGACGAAGACCATGACGAAGACCATGACGAAGACCACGGCGATGACCACGGCGATGAAGGCACTTTATTTAAGAATAAGTCTAAGGAGCTTGGTCTAACATTTGATATTAGCAATCAACAAGCAACACAAAAAATTGTCTTTACTGCTAGCGAAGAAGAGCTTTCTATTACAGGTGAAGAAGTGTTCTTGGCAACCACCCTATCAGATGAGCTAACTCTAGGTTATTATTTAAGCAATCAATTAGATATCGCTCATATTGATTTTGGCGTAAGGTATGATCAAATTGATCGAAAATCTGCTAATAACACCTACGATGCAAACCTTACTAGCCTCTCTACCTCAATAAGTAGTGATTTCACTGATAATCTAAGTGTTAGCTTTGGCTTATCATCTGTGCATAAAGCGCCCTCAAGTATGGAACTATTCGTTAACGGTCCTCATTTAGCTACCCAACGATACGAAAAAGGCGATAGGACACTGGAGCCTGAAAAAGCCAACAACATTGATCTAACCTTCAATACCGCTATTGCTGGTTTTGATGCTAATTTAAGCCTGTATAAAAATAGTATTCAGAACTTTATATACCTTGATGATACAAATACAGAACAGGAAGAACTCACTGTAGCTGAATACCGTCAACAGGATGCTGTTTTTGAAGGGTACGAAATAGAACTATCTCGATCGGTAGCCCTAAATAACGGAAGCCTTGGCGTATCTATTGCGCGAGATTACGTAAATGCACAGTTTAAACAGGGTGGTTCTGTACCACGCTCAGTGCCTGCGCGAAATATCGTCAACTTTAGCTACATCGGTGACAATAATTTAGATTGGTTAGTGTCAATTAAAGACGTACAGAAGTCATCAAGAGTCGCTGCAGGTGAAACTGCAACCAATGGCTATCAATGGATTAATGTCTCTTTATCTAAGGATATTAAAGCCAGTGACGATGAAGTGTTAACCCTTTCGTTCTTTGCTAAAAACCTGTTAAACAAAGTAGCTAGAAACCATAGCTCTTTTGTCAAGAATGAAGTACCACTGCCTGGAAGAAATATCGGCATAAAAGCGAACTATAGCTTTTAAAAAAAATAGTTAGTACAGCAACTGCTTAGAACGGTGAGATAAAGGACTATCCATCGTTTTAAGCAATAGCTGTTTAAGGTAGAATATCACCTGCAAGCCAAGTGATATGACAGGTACCGATGAATAAATTCTTTAAACGATTAGCGACTGGCGTTCTTTCTTTAGTAATACTGGTTATTGTGGGTGTTTTAATTATTACCCTGCTGGTTGATCCAAATAGATTTAAATCTGAAATCGAAACCACTGCAAAAACCGCAGGTGTCACCCTTGCTATTGAGGGTGAGTTAGCCTGGCAGCTAGTGCCATTAGGCTTAAGGGTTGAGCGTGTAAATTTCACACTTCAAGACCAATCCATGGCAGGCAATGCCGATCAACTTAGTCTTGGCGTTAATCTTTCTGCTTTATTTTCTCTCCTAAGTCAGAGTACCAATTTCCCTATCAGCAGCCTATCTGTTAACAATGGGCGTATACTGTATGCCTTGCCCAATAGCCTGCCTTTACAATTTAGCCAAATTGATCTTTCCATAGAGGAGCTAAATGCCAGCGGTAAAAAATTCCCAATTTCACTCAAGCTAGTAGCGCCTAATGCTATAAAAGTAACCTTGAATGCTGATACTGGTTTATCGATTAATCAACAACGCATCGAAAGCTTTTCTATTTCCGATCTTGATCTAAAAATTAACAATATCGAGATCGATGGATATATTGAGGCCACAGACAATCTCACCAAAATACAGGGCCAAATTAATACGACGGCATTTAATCTTCTTAAGCAATTTAAACTAGCCAAACGTTTTGTACCCGATTTACTCGTGCCTCAAATGACAGATCCAAAGGCACTTACCCATATCTCATTTGACAGTTATTTTGATATTAAAATGGGTGACGTCTCTAGCATTCAAACTCAGATTAATCTTGATGGGCAACCCATTGAAGTTGATATTGAATTGAATCAACCAAAATACAGCCTTAGCACATTGATTTCTGGTAAGAAACTGAACTTAACCGGCTATCAAACCACAACAGAAAGCAGCTATAATAGTTCATTGTTGTTTGCCCCACTGGCAATACCCATGGCGATATGGCATGGGCAAAGCCAGCTAGAGCTAAACCTTGCTACTATTGTGCTAGGTGAATATAAGCTATCTAACTTTTATGCTAATTTATTTGGCAACCAAAATATTTTTAAATTAACTTCCCTTAATGGGGATATTTTTGACGGCCATGTTCATGCCACTGCTACGCTCAACTTACAGAGTGAAAAACCCGCTTTTTCAGTTGATTCTTCAGTCACTAATATTAATTTAGAGTCCGTAACTCAATCATTAGAAGATTTAAAGGTAGATGGCAGGCTCAATGCTCAAGTAAGCATTCAGGGCTCTGGCAACCAAAAAAACAGCTTTATTAAGTCGCTCAAAGGCAATGGCCGTGTAAATATTATGAACCCGGTCTATCAAGGTATCAATTTGGAACAAACATTTTGTAATGCCGCCGCTTTATTCAGCGGCAAACCGCCAAGCCAAAGAACCTGGGCTGAAAACACTAAACTTGACGATATAACTGCTAATATGCGTTTTTCAGGTGATCGTTTGCTGGTTTCAGATTATCAAACCCAATTGGGTAATATAGCAATTTATGGCAATGGCAATCTTAATATCAAGTCCAATCGCTATGCTCTCAACACCACTGCTTTGGCCAATAAATCCAGGAGCAGCGAGAATGGCTGCACTATTAACCAATTTGTTGTTAAGCGTAAAATTCCTTTTCGATGCAAAGGAGAACTGGGCCAAAAATTTGACTGTAAACCAGATAACAACCTAATAAAATCGTTGTTGCTCTCACCCAAGCTTTAACCACGCTATGAAGCCAATAGATTTTCAACAGGCCGTTCTTGATTGGTTTAAACAACAGGGGCGTACTAACTTGCCCTGGCAAAACCCTATAACCCCCTACCGCGTCTGGATATCAGAAATAATGCTGCAACAGACACAGGTTGCTACCGTTATTCCCTACTTTGAACGTTTTATGGCCAGTTACCCAAGCATTGATTTATTAGCTCAGGCAAGCCTTGATGAAGTACTGCATCACTGGACGGGCCTAGGCTACTATGCACGGGCAAGAAACCTGTATAAAACCGCTCATATTGTGACCCACCAGATGGACCACCAGCTTCCCGATAGTATTGATGCATTAACCGCACTGCCTGGTATCGGTCGATCCACAGCAGGCGCAATACGCTCCATAGGGTATAAAAAGCCAGCAGCTATTTTGGATGGTAATGTAAAACGTGTATTAGCCAGGTTTGGCGCAGTGGATGGCTGGCCCGGTAAAACAAACGTCCATAACCAGTTATGGGATATCGCAGAGCTGTATAGCCCAAACTACAGAACTGAAGAATACACTCAGGCAATGATGGATTTAGGTGCTCTGTTATGTACCAAAAATACACCTAACTGTAGCCAGTGCCCACTATCAAAAGGCTGCAAAGCTCTATCACAGGGTAATCAAAGCCAATACCCCGGTAAAAAACCAAAAAAAGTACTACCTATAAGGGAATCAATTTTTTTAATTCTGCACAATACTCAAGGCGAAGTGTTACTTCAGCAAAACCCCCCAACGGGTCTCTGGGGTGGTCTTTGGGTGCTACCACAGATTGACCAGCATTCAGAACTTGAAGCAAGCTGCCAAACATTAGGTCTAACTATAAAAAATAAAACACTGCTAGATAAAAAAAGGCACACCTTTAGCCACTTCCACCTAGATTATCAGCCGCTTCAGGTAGACGTTGAAGAACTTGATAACAAAATTAGCGAAAATAGCCATCGGGTCTGGTATAACACAGAAAATCCTCTATCATTGGGGTTGCCCGCACCAATTAAGGCGTTATTAAACAAATAAACAGAGGTCTAGATGGTTCGCACTGTGCTTTGCAGAAAGCTAAAAAAAGAATTACCCGGCTTAGATATGCCGCCATTTCCTGGCCCACAGGGTGAAGCAATCTTTAAGCATGTGTCAAAACAAGCATGGCAAGAGTGGATGGGTCACCAGACAACGCTTATTAATGAAATGCGTCTCAATATGATGGATCTAACCGCTCGACACTATCTTGCAGAACAACGAGAGAAGTTTCTAGACGGGGAAGATGTGGATCAAGCAGAGGGATATGTTCCACCTAGTCAATAATCCTTGACGAATGCCGATCCAAACGGTTTAATACGCGGCTTCTCAGTAATGCCCAAGTAGCTCAGTTGGTAGAGCAGTGGATTGAAAATCCTCGTGTCGGTGGTTCGATTCCGCCCTTGGGCACCATTTCTTAAAGTTTCCAAAAGTAACCCTTTGATGTTCCAGCAGTTTCCTTAAACATGATTGCTGGGGGACGCTATGGGGGACAAAAATTGCCCTTCTTATCTCTATCTTTAAAGGTAAAACGTTTTACTTTAATCGACATGTGCCTTTGGATCTTAAAGGCCACTATAAAACCAGACGAATTCGCCTGTGTTTAAAGACAGCTTCACCCTTTGAAGCAACCAAAGCAGCCCGATCAATTGCTCAGCGATTAGATGATTATTGGATGGCCTTGCGTTTATCTTCCATGGATATTCCTGCTCTTCATCTGTTAAGACAAAAACCGCTTGAACCATCCAATGCCCCTACCCTCTCTAAGGCTTTATCAACTTATTTAAGACTTAAAGGAAACAATAAATCAGATACATTTTTTAGGGGTGCCAGGCGCAATATCCAAGCAGTAATTGATGTACTTGATGATAGACCCATAGACCAATATCTGTCTTCAGATGCAGCCGCCTTTCGAGATTACTCATTAGAGAGAGGATTAACGGTTGCCTCTGTTAAACGCAACTTCACCACTATTCGCTCTATTATTAACTTAACCATTTCAGAACAGGGTTTGGATTGCAAAAACCCCTTCTCTAAAGTGTTCTTTCCTGACTTGGATGATGTAAACCAGCGCAAACCCTTCCCTACTGATTTAATGAAGCTATTGCAGTCTAAATGCAGAGATCAAAATGATAGTAAACGCTGGTTAATCGCCTTGATATCCGATACAGGCATGCGCCTTGCTGAGGCGGTAGGTCTTGCTGTTGATGACATTAAACTGGATAAGGAAATACCCTATATTGATATCAAACCACACCCTTGGCGGTCTTTAAAAACTAAAGGTAGCCAAAGAAAAATCCCACTGGTGGGTGAGGCTCTGTGGGCAGCTAGACAAATAAAAGCATCTAATAAGACCAAGTTTGCTTTTCCTGAGTACACCAATGCTCAGCTTTGTAATGCCAATTCAGCCAGTGCCGCATTAAACAGATGGGTACAGACAAATATCTCGAAAGATTATGTAATTCATTCACTCAGGCACAGTATGCGAGATAGGTTGAGAGAGGTGCAATGCCCTGCTGAGATCATTGATCAGATTGGTGGCTGGAGTTCTAGGTCGATTGGGGAGAGTTATGGGGAGGGTTATACCTTAAAAGTGATGAAAGACTGGATAAAATATATTTGATAATGGATAATTTGATCCGTAATGTTTGAAGTTGCATGTACACAAACTGTAGGTAACTTAAGATCAAATATTCTCAAAACCTGCTATCAAATTTATGGGGAGTATCTCAAATGAAAATTTTATGCCTTACCTTTTGTCTTCTGCTTGTATCGTGCTCCACTGGAGGAGGAGTTGTTCAGATGAGCTCAGATACTTACCTTGTAGCGAACGAGGGATATGGCTCATCTGGAAGCTCCCAAAAGTCAAAAGCTATTAAAGCTGCAAACCGACATTGTGAAAAAATTGGAAAAAACCTGAAGGTTATAAGCACTAATCAAAATGAGGGGGGATTAGGTAGTCTCCCTTCTGCAGAGGTAGTCTTTAGCTGTGAGGGTTAAAAGTTTCTATCATGGTTAATTCTCTTAGGGTTATCAAAATAAAATAAACACTTGAACAATAAATTATTAAGCTCCATAGATTATTTTACATGCTTGGTTTTATCTTGACCCATTCGTATTTTAGTTCGACATTATTTACGTCTAGAATTTTAAATTGCTGGCCTTTTATACCTACAATGGTTGGATCGCCGTTAAAATCAAAAATAAATTGTCTACTTTCTTTTGATTGTTGAGATATTTTCTCCCATTCAAAGTAGACTTGACCGCCGTAAAATCCCTCAAAAATTATTTTTTCATAGTTAATAGCTTTTAAAACCTGATTATTTGGAGTGGGTGAATATTTATTGATCTCGGAATTTTTTATATTTGATTTGTATATCGTGGTGAACCCATTGTAATTTGAGTTATCTACAACCCACTGCATCTTATTACCAGAAATCCTTATTCCCACACAATCTCCACTTCGAATAACACTTCCAAGACCGGGAAAACTAGCCGCTACCTTATCGATTTCTCCACAAAAATATTTCCAATTAGATGATGTGCTTCTGAGTGTTAATTTTCCTGGATCAATAGTTATAGGAAAAGGTATTCCCATTGCACCAGGAATTAACTTTTTGACTTGCTCTTTTATTAATATCGCCTCACCCTCTATATATGCACCCCTAACAAATAATTCATTTCCAGTATCTACAGTTAATGAAGTGGCGATTGGCGCTTTAAATTCTCGATATTTATAGTCAACAGGAGTGATTTGAGTTGTAGAACATGCAACTGTAGTTAGAAACAATAAACAAATACTTACTGTTTTGTAACTTTTATTTCTTTTCATAGTGAATTCCATACTGTCCCCCAGCAATCATGTTTAAGGAAACTGCTGGAACATCAAAGGGTTACTTTTGGAAACTTTAAGAAATGGTGCCCAAGGGCAGTCAATATTCTCACTTAAGGCACCAAAAGAACCCTATACAGCAGCGTATAAGCTACTTTAACCTTTCCCCATAGTCTGTCAATAGGCACATTTTGTCCCC
>Ga0206127_1000136_pt1 | contig 93248 bp, 81 predicted proteins | sample Helgoland_Spring_6_FD_148646 | JGI IMG/M metagenome (GOLD analysis project Ga0206127, IMG submission 148646) | Pelagic subsurface seawater microbial communities from Kabeltonne, Helgoland, North Sea - Helgoland_Spring_Bloom_20160419_1 | ecosystem: Environmental > Aquatic > Marine > Epipelagic ...
TTTTCAGTTAATAATTCTTTATGTATTTCTAGTGCAGCAATGCTTTTACCGTCTGTTTTGTGAAGTTTTGGGTAATGTTTAAACTCTGGGTAATTATCAACTGATTTTTTCTTATAGCCATAGTTTTCAATAATTTGAATCGTTTTGTGGTACTCTTGTTTAGAAACAATAAAGTCAATATCTCCAACCATTCGTTCTGCAATATCTTCGTATAAACCTTCCAATAGGTTACCGGTGCCTTTTAAAAAGATTGGAGTAATCTTATTAGCCATTAAGAGTTCACGAATTTCTTTGGCTTGATTAATAATTTTCTGGTTTCTTTCTCTATTCAAATCAGTGATATGCTCCATATATGCCACTAAATCTGCTGGAACATGACATAAGAAGTTCGCTTTTTTCAAATTGCAATACAAGGCAGGAAAAACAAAATGACCTGTACTTACTTTAACCACAGCATCCCAGTCCACCAAATTATCCTTAATTTGGGCTTCTACCCATATTTTATTCTTTATTTCCTTATTGATGGTTAAACTTTTTCCGATAAAAAAGAGAGTTTCTTTATAAGTCATATTTTTAAACATTAAACACCAAAAACAATTTTATTTTTATGAAGGATGGGCAGTAATAATTTTTTGTTCTTTTTAGTGGCTATTTTTTGCAGAGCATCCAAATGTCTTAAATGATGGGCATCGGTACCTACAAAATCATACATATTTTCTTTCAAGAGCTTGTAAGATGCTTGTTGTACTTCTTTACCATAATTTTCTGTAAGCGACAAAAAATTCAATTGAAACAAACACCCTGCATTTTTAAGCTTCTGATACATTCTAAAATTTCTGTGATAGCTGTGATAACGTTCGGGGTGTGCCAAAACAGGTGTGTAGCCTTTTAGCCCTAATTGAAATAAGATATCAAATAAATTATTAGGAGGACTAAAATAAGACATTTCAACAAGTACTAAATTATCTTTCAACGTAAGCAGCCCTTGTTCATTTTCTAAAAGCTTTACAAAATGTTCATCCATCATGTATTCTGCAGCGGCTTGTATAGAAATATTTGAAATGTTTCTATTCACCAATTCTTTTTTTACCGTTGCCAATTGGTTTTTTATGATTTCTGGGGTATTCGGATACAAGTCTCCCAAAATATGAGGCGTAGTTATAAATTCTCTGATACCATAAGAAGACATTTTTTGTATTAATTCTATGGAATTGTTTAAATCTACTGCACCATCATCAATTCCAGGTAGTAAGTGTGAGTGAATATCAACAAATCCCTGAGGTAAAAATTCAGATAAGGGAATCATTTTATTTCTTAAAAAAATCATACATAAACAACTTTCTAACAAATTTACAATAATGATGATAAGTATGGTAATTATTTTTTTTTGTTTTCGAAAACGATTGAAGTTTTTATGCAGGTTGCACAGCTAATTTTCTTATAATATATTTGAATTCAAAACATAAAATATGATTTTAATTGCAGACGGAGGTTCTACAAAAGCAGATTGGATTGCCATTAATGGAGATAAAAAAGAAGAGTTTAGAGTAAGAACTCTGGGTCTAAATCCTGCAGTGGTTGCTGAGGAGGAACTAAACAATAGAATCATCAATATGTTTCAGTTAATTCATATCAAAGATGAAGTTACTGAAATCCATTTTTATGGTGCGGGTTGTGGTACACCAAAACCTGTTCAAATTCTTAAAGATATTTTACAAGCCATATTTGTAAATGCAAAAATTCATATTGCAGAAGATATGTTAGCAGCGGTGTATGCGGCATCTGGTAAAGAACCATCTTTGGTGTGTATCTTAGGAACAGGATCAAATAGTTGCTATTTTGATGGAGAAAATATTGAAATGAAAACGCCTTCTTTAGGCTATATTTTAATGGATGAAGCCAGTGGGAATTATTTTGGAAAACTGTTATTACGCGAGTATTATTATGATAAAATGCCTAAGGTTATGGCTCAAAAATTTGAAGCAGAATTTAATTTAGAGACAGATCATGTAAAGAAAAATTTGTATCGAATGCCGAATCCAAATATGTATTTGGCTTCTTTTGCAAAATTTATGTTTGAGTTTAAAGAGGAAAAATACATTAAGAGAATTATAAAAAGAGGTTTTCAAGAGTTCTTTAAATACCGCATTTTACCTTTTGAAAAATCATCAGACACCCCTTTATATTTTATTGGCTCTATTGCCTTTTATTTCAAAGATATTTTAGAAAAAGTGGCAAAAAAGTATGATCTAAAAGTGACAGATGTAATCCAAAGACCCATTGATAATTTACTACAATATCATATAGACAATATCAATTAATTACTTCTAAAATTCGTTCTAAGCGCATTCCTCTAGAACCTTTAATCAATATAGATTGATTTTCTAGGGGATTTTTTTTGAGATAGGCATGCAATTCCTCAAAAGTTTGAAACTGCTTTGCTTCAGTTTTAGCGTTGCAAAAATGTTGCCCAACAAAAAATCTTTGTTGAAAATGTAAACTTTGAGAAAGGTCTGCAATCGCTTGATGTTCTCGTATACTGCTTTCACCCAACTCAAACATATCGCCTAAAATAATTATTTTGTGTTTGCCTTCAATAGCCGCAAAGTTTTCTAAGGCTACTTTCATACTAGAAGGATTTGCATTATAGGCATCTAAAATAACGGAGTTTTGATCTTTTTGAATGATTTGAGAACGATTGTTATTAGGTATGTAACCCTCAATAGCTTCTTTAATAGCTTCTTTAGAAATTTTAAAAAAAGCGCCAATAGTAATGGCTGCAGCAATATTAGAAAAATTATATTTCCCTATTAAGTTGCTTTGAATGGTTAATTTTTGATAATTGAGTTTTACGAATGGAGTTAAACTATCAAAAATTAAATGTTTAGAATTAAATTGAACTGATTTTATGTTCTCGGTTTTCTCAACTTGTAATACATCATCAGGATTTACAAATGCAGTTTTACCATTTTTTTTCAGAAAATCATATAATTCACTTTTGCCTTTAATAACTCCTTCAATCCCTCCAAAACCTTCTAAATGAGCTTTCCCAAAATTCGTGATATATCCAAAATCAGGTGTACAAATAGAGCATAAAAATGCAATTTCCTTTTGATGGTTAGCACCCATTTCTACGATTGCTATTTCATGTTCTGGTTTTATAGAAAGTAGCGTTAAAGGAACACCTATATGATTGTTTAAATTCCCTTTTGTAGCTTGTGTTTTAAACTTTTTACCTAAAACAGCATTCATAAGTTCTTTTGTGGTGGTTTTACCATTGCTACCTGTTAAGCCTATTATAGGAATTGCTAATGTATTTCTGTGGTATTGCGCTAGTTCTTGAAGTGTTTTCAAAACATCATCAACTAAAATGATATTAGGTTTAGTTTGGTATACTTCTTCATCCACAATGGCATATTTTGCGCCTAACGCTAAAGCTTGTTCGGCAAATGTATTTCCATTAAAGTGATCACCCTTTAAAGCAAAAAATATCGTGTTTTTTCTGATGCTCCTGGTATCTGTATCTACTAAATAATGTTGCTGATATAATTTGTATAAACCTGCTATTTTCATTTTTACAATGAGTAATAAAAAAGCCTCATTATAACGAAACAATGAGGCTTTTATTTTTTATAATATGTTCTTATCTACTTGGGTTTCTTGCTTTTTTACTACTAGTGCCCATAGGTCCTACTTTATCAGAAACACATCTAAAACCAATATAATTTGTCGCCATATATTCTGGCAAATACCTTCTTTGTGCAGGATCTAACCAATATTCTCTATCAGACCAAGCGCCACCTTTGTACACTCTGGTTTTATTACTGATTAGTGTTGTTCTTCTTTTGTCATCATTCACTAAAACTTCTTCCCCTGTTTCTGAGTCAATTTCTCTAGTTGGTGCTTTCGGTGAGTTATACATACTTGGTTTTGCCTTTATAACATCATCTTCTTCTTCATAAAAACGAGAAGAGTTGGCATCACCGTCTTTAATATCAGTATTATCAGCAACCATAAAGTTTCTCCTTAAAGAAGTATCATCTTTAGTAATCGGAATATATTTTATGGTATTTGGTAGTTGTTTCGGAATTATTTTACCATTTGGTAACGTGTCGTATTCCACTTCAGGTGAATTGTCACTAGCCGCAATAACCACATTACCTTCTTCATCTATCATTTTTTTGGTAAAGATATTTCCTCTAAAATAATTAAAGTCATTGGCTTCGTTATCTACAATTGGTCTATAAACATCTGCTACCCATTCTGCCACATTTCCAGACATGTCATATAAACCAAAGCCATTTGGTGGATATGATTTTATTTCATTAGGAATATCTGCGCCATCAGAAGACCATCCAGACAAACCACTGTAATTTCCATTGCCTTGTTTAAAATTGGCCAATTGATCGCCCTTTGTTCTTTTTGATTTTGATCTGGAGTATTTACCGTCCCAAGCATATTTCTTTCTACCTCTAATATTGTTATATTCTCTATTTTCAATATTGGCTTTTGCCGCGAATTCCCATTCGGCTTCTGTAGGTAGTCTAAAGCGTTGAGTTAAAATACCATCTGCACTGCTAATTTTTCTTCCTTGAAAATCATCTCTAGAAGGTCTTGCTTCTCCTCTTTTTCTCACGGTTCTTCCAACACCTCTTTTGTATACGGTAGTATCTCCGTCAAATAATTTTGAATCATCAGCTAAAAAAACATCCGTATCAAAAAAGTTACTTATAGAATCAATTTCAAAAATATTTTCAATGTGTCCTTTGTCAATAAGTGTTTTTAGATTTACAGCATTGGTTCTCCATTTGCAGTATTCGTTGGCTTGTAACCAACTAACACCAACTACGGGATAATCTGCATACGCTGGATGACGTAAATAATTTTCAGATAAAATATCTGTGTTTCCTAAGCTTTTTCTCCAAACTAAGGTGTCTGGTAATACAGAACTATAAATATGTTTGTATTGCTCTTCTGAAGGAGGGAAAACATCTTTCATATATTGAACATATAAAAAATATTCTGAGTTTGTTACTTCGGCTTCATCCATAAAAAACGAACGAACATGCATTTTTATTGGAGTTGTGTTCCAATCAAACATTACATCATCTTGAACTTGCCCCATTGTAAAAGCACCACCTTCTACAGCTACCATTCCTAATGGTGTTTTCTGACCATCAAAGGAGTTACTTCTAATATAATTCCCGTTTTTTGGGTCATTAAAAGACAAGCCTGTTAATCTCGATTTATTACTGTTAGAACTTTTACAGTTTACTAACAACAAGGTTGTTACAGCTACTAAAGTTATTTTAAATATGTTTTTCATTTCCTAATGTAAAATTGATAGGGTTTTGATGAGCGAATTTACGGTAAATATACTTTCTTACAAATAAATCACAAAGTTTTAACGCATCATTTTGTATATATTCTTTTTAACGACAGCATTTTTAGTTTAGTATAAATTATCTTTGTGGTCATTAAAATATCTAATTAATATTTGCGTTATTTGAATTGTGATATGAAACAATATTGGCTACTAATTTTTTGTTTTTTTTCTTTACAAACCCTTTTTTCTCAGGTTGATAATTCTGTCTTGTCTTCGGGTGATTGGTTTAAATTTTCTGTGGATACTACAGGGGTGTTTAAGATTGACAGAACTTTACTTCAGCGGATAGGAATTTCTACCAGTGGTTTAAATCCAAAAAAAATACATATTTATGGCAACGGAGGTCAATTATTACCTGTTTTAAATAGTGATTTTAGATATGACGATTTGCAAGAAAATGCAATTTTTATTGCTGGCGAAAATGATGGTTCTTTTGATGCTAATGATTATATTCTTTTTTACGCAAAAGGTCCACACAGTTGGAATGTAAACCCTACAAATGGTTCAGCAGCTCACAATCAAAATATTTATTCAGACAAAGGCTATTATTTCATTACAGTTAATGATGTTGACGGAAAAAGGATACAGCAAAAAGCTCCGCTAACAGCAAATGCTACAACTGAAATATCAATTTTTGATGATTATACATTTTACGAAAAAGAAGAGAGAAGTATTTTAGCAACAGGCACACAATGGTTTTTTGATGATAATTTCAATATCGAAAATACACAAACCTTTACTATACCTTTCCTTAATGCAGTAAGCGATCAAGATATAAATGTAACAGTAAGAGGTGTTACAGTTTCTACGATTTCATCTACCATGGATGTAAAAGTTGCGGGACAAGATGTATTTTCAATCAATTACCCTGCAATAAACATATCTAATTTAACAAAAGCATTTGCCATAAAGAGAAGCGCAAGCATAAACAATTCATCAGAAAATATTCAAGTTGAAATTACGTATAATAATAATGGAAATCCGTCAGCAAGCGCATTTTTAGATTACATAGAAATTGTAGGCAAAAAACAGTTGCGTTTTAGTGATTTTCAATTTGGATTTAGAAGTTTTGAGCAAGCAAATACGACAAATACAGTTGAGTATCAAATAGAAAATGGGAGTTCAGCTTTTCAGTTATGGGATGTTACAGATTACTTAAATCCGCAGGTAATTTCAAAGGAAAATTCAGGAAATAATTTCGTCTTTAAAGATGACGGGGGAGTATTAAAAGAATATGTTATTTTACATGAAGCTGATTTTTATGTGCCTGAAACAGTGGACAATTCAAAAATTGATAATCAAAATTTGCATGCATTAAAAGATGTAAATTATATCTTAATTACAAATGAGGAGCTTTCAGACCAAGCGCAACGTTTGGCAGATTATCACAAAACAAATTCAAACTTAAACACAAAAGTTGTTCTTTTAGACGAAATTTATAATGAATTTTCTTCGGGCTCTAAAGACATTACTGGCATCAGAGATTTTATAAAAAATGTCTTCACTACAAATTCATCACCAGAAACAAAGCTGAAATACGTTTGTTTTTTTGGAGATGCTTCCTATGATTATAAAGACAGGATTCCAGGAAATAATAATATTGTTCCTGTAAAATTATCTGAAACTAGTTTTAATTTGGCAACCTCTTGGGTTACAGACGATTTTTATGTAATGTTAGATGATAATGAGGGCATTATGAATAGTTCTCATACTATTGATGTTGTTTCAAGCAGAATTCCTGTTTCCACAGTGGCGGAAGCTAAGGTAGTTGTAGATAAGATTTTAAGTTATTACAGCAATGATGCTATAGGCGATTGGAGAAATACCATTACGTTACTAGCCGACGATATAGATGATTTGGGTAGTGATAGAGATTTACAATCGGATGTAGAGATAATAGCAGATGAGATTAAAGACAATAAACCAACTTTTAATATCAATAAAATTTATGTGGATGCTTTTGTGCAAGAAAATTCTTCGGGAGGAGAGCGTTATCCAGAGGTGAACAAAGCAATTACCAACGCCATAGAAAAAGGGACTTTAGTTTTTGATTATTTTGGTCATGGTGGAGAAGACGGTTTTGCAGCAGAAAGAATTTTAGATGTGCCCCAAATACAGGCTTTAAATAATGCCAATACTTTACCGCTTTTAATTACCATAACTTGTGACTTTTCTAGATTCGATAATCCAAATAGAATTACTGCTGGAGAGCTTACTTTAAAAAGTCCAACAGGCGGAGCTGCAAGTATGATAACTACAACTAGAGAGGTTTATATTTCTACAGGGCAACGTTTTAATGAGCAATTAATTCGAAGAGTATTGGCCTTTAATAACGAAGATTATACAATTGCAGAAGCTTTAGCCGAAGCAAAAAATAATTCTTCAAGCACACAAAAATTCTTTATTTATCATTTTGGAGATCCTGTAATGAGGTTGGCAGTTCCTAAACCAAATGTGCGCATTACCAAAATGAATGATAAAGATATTACGCAGTCTTTAGATACGATAAAAGCATTAGCTAAAATAAAGTTTGAAGGTGTAGTAACAGATGATTCAAATGCAGTTTTAAGTGGTTTTAATGGAACATTATCGACAACTGTTTTTGATAAAGCGATTGATAAAACAACCTTAGATAATGATAATTTTGGAATCATAAATACTTTTGATTCTCAAGATAGTAAAATTTTTAGAGGCAAAGCCACAGTAACTAATGGGAGTTTTAGTTTTGAGTTTGTAGTACCCAAAGATATAAAAATAGCTTACGGAAAGGCAAAACTAAGTTTTTATGCCGAAAATGGGCAAATAGATAAAGCTGGTTCTAATTTTGAAGTTGTTGTTGGCGGAATAGATGCAAATGCTCCAGAGGACAATCTTGGTCCGCAGATTACGCTTTTTATGAATGATGAATCTTTTATTGATGGTGGTAATACAAATACTTCACCAAATCTAATAGCAGTTTTAGAAGATGATAGTGGTATAAATACGTCTATCACTGCAGTAGATCACGATATTGTAGGTATTTTAGATGGTGATACTTCAAATCCAATAATTTTAAATGATTTTTATCAAACAGAATTGGATGATTTTTCTAAAGGTAAAGTGAATTATACATTAAGAGATTTGGAAGTTGGCCCACACACTTTAAAAATTAAAGCTTGGGACACTTATAATAACTCCTCAGAAACTACGTTAAACTTTGTTGTTGTGAGTGATGCAATTTTAAATTTAGAAAATGTATTAAATTACCCCAACCCTTTTGTGAATTATACTGAATTTTGGTTCAATCATAATAAACCAAACGAGCCATTGGAGGTTCAAGTTCAGGTTTTTACAGTTTCGGGTAAATTGGTAAAAACCATTAATCAAAATGTACAAACTACAGGTAATTTATCAAGGAATATTACTTGGAATGGTTTAGATGATTTTGGAAATAAAATAGGTAAAGGAGTTTATGTTTATAAGCTAAAAGTAACCTCATCATCTAGTAATTTGGTCTCAGAGAAATACGAAAAATTAGTAATACTGCAATAAAAAGTAGATATTTGTAAAATTAAGAAAAAACAAGAATGAAAAAAATAACCTTTTGTTTAGCACTTTGTGCGTTAGTAAGTTTAAATTCTATCGCTCAGAATAGAGCTATTACAACTGCAGCACCTTTTATGTTAATTGTTCCAGATGCTAGGGCAGGGGGAATGGGAGATATGGGGGTGGCAACTTCTGCAGATGCATGGTCATTGTTTCACAATCCATCAAAAATTGCTTTTAGTGACAGACAGGTAAAAACGGGAATTACATATTCGCCTTGGTTACGTAATTTAACAGACGATATTTTTGTTGGTAGTGCTTCTTATATCAATAGATTTAGTGAAAATGCAGCTTGGGGTGCCGATTTTAAATATTTTTCTTTAGGCCAAATTGACTTAACAGATAGTAGTGGAAATCCAAACGGAACAATAAATCCAAATGAGTTCGTAGCAACGGGTTCCTATGCTTTAAAATTAAGTGAAACTTTTTCTATGGGAGTTTCTTTAAAATATTTACGATCTAATTTAGCATTTAATGGAACTGAAGGAAATGCCTTGGAACCCATAAATTCATTTGCGGTAGATATTTCAGGATATTATCAATCTTATGAAGAGAACTATGGGAATTTTAATGGACGATATAGAATAGGGTTTAACATTGCCAATATTGGTCCAAAAGTATCTTATACTCCGGGAGAGGAAGATTTTATTCCAACCAATTTAAAATTTGGTGGTGGATTTGATTTTATCTTAGATGATTATAATATCATTTCTACAAATATCGAATTTACAAAATTACTAGTACCAACTCCTCAACCTGATGGTTCTGATGAAGATAAGGGCTGGATTCAAGGAATCCTGGGATCTTTTGGAGACGCTCCAGACGGTTTTAGTGAAGAGTTAAGCGAGTTTACATATGCGCTAGGTGCAGAATATTTATACAATCAAGCATTTGCAATTAGAGCGGGATATTTTCACGAAAGTCCTGATAAAGGAAATAGACAATATTTTACCTTAGGTGGTGGTTTCAGAACCAACGCGTTAAATGTGGATTTATCATATTTAATCAATTCTTCCGATGTAAATAATCCTTTAGAAAATTCCTTACGTTTTTCTTTGTCTTTTGATTTAGGAGAAATCTATGACAATTATTAATATTGATAAATTTTTAGTAAATTTAAACAGAATATAAAAGCAGTCGAAATGGGCTGCTTTTTTTGACTTCACTAGTTATGAAAAAAATTGAAATAAAAACATCAGCAACACTTTTTAATAATATTTCGGAACTTTCTTCAGACGATAAAATGTTAATGGATAAGGCTATTGAGGCAAGAGGCAAAGCTTATGCACCTTATTCAAAATTTAGTGTTGGAGCAGCATTACTATTAGAAAATAACGAAATTATTCTTGGAAACAATCAAGAAAATGCGGCTTATCCATCAGGGATGTGTGCAGAAAGAGTGGCTATTTGGAGAGCAGGTTCTGAGTTTCCGAATGTAAAAATTTTAAAGTTAGCAATTTCTGCAAGTTCTTCTATTTCTAAAGTTGATAAACCTGTTGGACCTTGTGGTGCTTGTAGACAAGCGTTATCAGAATACGAAGTAAAACAAAAACAACCTTTCTCAATTATATTTATGGGTGAAGTTGGAGAAGTTGTAAAAATCGAATCCTTAAATGCTTTGCTCCCTTTTTCTTTTGACAGTTCTTACCTCTAATTTTGTCTAAAGTTATTTGGCAAAAAATAGTTTTCATTTCACTTTTTCAAAACCCTATAGGCATCAAGAAATCATAAATTTTATAGCCACAATTGATGATAAAAAGTATCTCTTATGACAGTTAGAAATGGCATTTTTAGCATTTGGATGTCGTAATTTAAAGACGTTTTAAATACTTTTTTTATTTTTGAAAACAGCGTAAAATTGGTTTAATTTTTATTTAAATAACTGGTTTAAAACGTTTTAATGTTGTTTTTTATGTAATATGTTAAGTTTGACTCTTTTGTATAAGAAACAAAATTTGAGTATTTGAATGTAATATTATTATGCATGCATAGTAAATTAGTGCGATTTAATCTGCTAAATTTGCAAAACAATATTTTTGGTATGATTTCATCTAAAATTACGGGAACAGGAACTTTTATTCCATTCAATATAAAAGAGAATGTAGATTTTTTACAACACGAATTCCTAAACAATGATGGTTCTGCATTTGCTGCCGAAAACACTGAAATCATTAAAAAATTTAAAGACATAACAGGTATAGCGGCCAGACGTTATGCAATTGATGAATATACTACTTCAGATTTGGCTTTTTTTGCTTCTCAAAAAGCTATTGAAGATGCTAAAATTAATCAAGAGGAATTAGATTACATCATTTTTGCGCATAATTTTGGAGATGTAAAAAAGGGAACAATACAAGGAGATACTTTACCAAGTTTAGCAACTCGAGTAAAATACAGATTAGCGATTGAAAACCCTAGTTGTGTTGCATATGATATTTTATTTGGTTGTCCCGGTTGGGTAGAAGGTGTAATTCAAGCACAAGCTTTTATAAAAGCAGGCATAGCTAAAAAATGTTTGGTAATAGGAGCAGAAACTCTTTCTAGAGTTGTAGATATTTACGACAGAGATAGTATGATTTATAGTGATGGAGCTGGTGCTTGTATTGTTGAGAAAACGGATGAGCAAGATTCAGGAATTTTAAGTCATGCAAGTCAAACGTTTGCAAAAGACCAGGCTTATTTTTTACATTATGGAGGCTCTTTCAAAAAAGAAGCTGATAAAGATGTACGCTATATAAAAATGTTGGGGCGTAAAATTTATGAATTTGCGATAACAAATGTTCCGAAAGCAATGAAACTTGCTTTAGATAAAAGCGGAATTCAAATTGATGAGGTCAAAAAGATTTTTATTCATCAAGCAAACGAAAAAATGGATGAAGCCATAATTAAACGTTTTTATAGATTATTTAGAAAGCCAGTTCCAGTGGGTGTAATGCCCATGAGTATTCATAAATTAGGAAACAGTTCTGTGGCAACAGTGCCAACCTTGTTAGATTTGGTTTTAAAAGGTAAAATAGAAAATCAAAAAGTAAATAAAGGCGATGTAATTATGTTAGCTTCTGTAGGTGCTGGGATGAATGTTAACGCTATTGTGTATCGTTATTAATTTATCTTTTCAGGTTTCAAGTAAAAGTCCATTAAAATATTTTAATTTCAGCGATACTTAATACAGGGATAAATCGTTTATCGAAATAATTTTAAATTTACATAGTTATATCTATCAAACGAATTCTTGTATAATTCGACAAATTCTAATTTTCTTGAAAAAATATACAATTCAGTATTAAAATTTAATCTGAAATGGTATTTTTGCGCATGCAACAACACAACGTACTTATTTTAGATTTTGGTTCTCAATACACGCAATTAATTGCAAGAAGAGTAAGAGAGCTAAATATTTACTGCGAAATCCATCCTTACAACAAAGTACCTGAAAATTTAGAAAACTTTAAGGCAGTGATCTTATCAGGCAGTCCAAATTCGGTTAGAGGAGAAAATGTTTTACATCTAGATTTATCTGAAATTAGAGGTAAAAAACCTCTATTAGCAGTGTGTTATGGAGCACAATATCTAGCACATTTTTCTGGTGGAAAAGTAGCAGAATCGAATACAAGAGAATATGGAAGGGCAAATTTATCATTCATTAAAAATACTGAACCTTTCTTTAAAAATATTTTAAAAGGGAGCCAAGTTTGGATGAGCCACTCAGATACTATCAAAGAGTTGCCAACAAATGCCGTTTTACTGGCTAGCACTAAAGACGTGCAAAATGCTGCTTATAAAATTGAAGGTGAACGTACATTTGCTATTCAATTTCATCCAGAAGTATATCATTCTAAAGATGGAAAACAGTTGCTAGAAAATTTTTTAGTAGATATTGCAGAGGTAGCACAAAGTTGGACACCCGCTTCATTTGTAGAAAGTACAGTTAATGAGATTAAAGCAAAAGTTGGGAATGATAAAGTTGTTTTAGGACTTTCTGGAGGTGTAGACTCTACAGTTGCTGCAGTATTATTGCATAAAGCCATTGGTGAAAATCTGTATTGTATTTTTGTAAATAATGGTCTTTTACGTAAAAACGAATTCGAAAGTGTATTAAAGCAATATGAAGGAATGGGTTTAAACGTTAAAGGAGTGGACGCTTCAGAACGATTTTTAAACAAATTAGCGGGTTTAAGTGATCCGGAAGCAAAAAGAAAAGCAATTGGGAACACGTTTATTGATGTTTTTGATGATGAAGCACATCAAATAAAAGATGTAAAATGGTTAGCTCAGGGTACAATTTATCCTGATGTTATTGAATCCGTTTCTGTAAACGGAGGCCCATCAGCAACCATAAAAAGTCATCATAATGTTGGTGGTTTGCCAGATTTTATGAAATTAAAAATTGTAGAGCCTTTGCGTATGATTTTTAAAGATGAAGTACGCAGAGTTGGTGCTTCCTTAGGTATTGATAAGCAGTTATTAGGACGTCATCCTTTTCCAGGTCCTGGTTTGGCAATCCGTATTTTAGGAGATGTTACTCCAGAAAAAGTACGTATTTTACAAGAAGTAGATGCTATTTTTATCAATGGATTACGAGAGGATAATCTTTACGATAAAGTTTGGCAAGCTGGGGCTATGCTTTTGCCTGTAAATTCAGTGGGAGTTATGGGAGATGAAAGAACCTATGAAAAAGTAGTAGCTTTAAGAGCAGTAGAAAGTACAGATGGAATGACTGCAGATTGGGTAAATTTACCATATAATTTTCTGCAAAAAGTATCTAACAACATAATCAATCAGGTAAAAGGTGTAAATAGAGTGGTGTATGACATTAGCTCAAAACCGCCTGCAACCATAGAATGGGAATAGAATATATGAAGTATTTAAAGTTTTTTATTTTTCTGTGTATTTTAACATTCACAGTTTCTTGTGGTCAACAAAAAAGATACATTCAGTATAAGGTGAAAAAAGGAGAAACCATGAGCGAAATTGCTCAGAAGTTAGCAATGAAAACAGCTAATTTAAAACGTTTAAATCCTGATGTGAATGGAGAGCCTAAAGCAAATACTTTTTTAGTAGTGCCTCAGAAAAATCTCAATAACTTAAAAAATATAGAAAAAGAAATTCCTGAAGTTGAAAAAGATTCACTTTTTGAAGACCTAATTTTAACTGAAGAAGAGAAAAATTTATTAGCAATAAAAGAAAAGTATGAAGTTTATGAAGTAAAAAAGGGTGATACTTTCTTTAATTTAAAACAAAGGTTTGGACGCACAAGAGAAGAGTTATTAATGTTAAACCCTGAATTGGCTGAAGGATTGAAATTAGGAATGCTATTAAAGATAAAAGAAATTCCTGTAGAATTTATTTTTAGTGAAGGTGATTTTTACGACGATTATATTGATACAGATAAAGATTTAAAGGTAGCGCTTTTATTACCTTTTAGAACACATAAATATCAAAGTGATTCAATTTTATTAAAAGAAATTTTTGCAAGTAATGCTACTTTAGTCAATATTGCTACAGATTTTTATTTAGGTGCTGAAATGGCCATTGATTCTTTAAGAAGTAAAGGAGTGGATATAGAATTAAGTATCTATGATACAGGCGATAGAAGGGCGAATGGCGTTCAAAGTATCATTTCTAGTGGAAATTTAAATAACAATGATGTTATAATAGGACCATTATATTTGGAAGAGGCTAAAATGATAGCTTCTAATGTTTCGATACCAGTCGTCTATCCCGTTTATTCTGGTGATCAAAGTAGTTTTTTATCAAGTAATATCGTAAAAACATCGCCAGAGAAAAATGTATTTAGAGAGGAATTGGAGCGATACATTATTGAAAATTTTCATAAAAATGATTCTTTGGTGTACGCTGATTCGATTGTATCACAAGATGATATTACTAGAGGAGGAAATATTATTATTGTTAGTGATCAAAAATCGATTCAAGCAAGTAAGTTAATGCAATCCAACTTAAGTTTTAATACAAATGCTGTTTTAAATATTTTACAACCTGTGGATGGTTATATAGAAAAATCAAGGTTTTTAGAACTGTTGAAACCTAATGAGAACAATTGGGTTGTAATTGCCACTGCAGATAATGTAATTGTTAATGATGCCATAAATAGTTTAATCAGTTTACCTGAAGAAACTTCGGCAAAAGTTTTTACTTTTGATAAAGGACGTGTTTATGATAAAATTGATAATAGAAAATTGGCTAAAATTGGTTTTACGTATATAAGTGATGATTTTGTTGACGCAACTGCTGAAAATACAAAGATTTTCAATAAGCAATACCAAAAGAAAAATAATGCTTTACCTTCATTTTATGCTGCTAAAGGTTTTGATATCACCTATGATATTTTAGTGAGATTGGCTTCTGGAAAAGAGTTGAGAACTACTTTAGATGAAGGGGTTTCTGTGAGAGTAGAATCAAAATTTGACTATAGAAATAGCAATACCGTGCCAGAAAATAAAGGTTTGTTTATTGTACGTTATAATAAAGATTTAACCTTAACAAGATTAAAATAAAAATTGGTTGTTGGTCTAATTCTTATATTGATTTCAATAGTAGCTTTTTATTATTTGTATAATTCTGATTTAGTAGATGTAGTTGCTGACAAATCTTCACTTGGAAAAATAAAAATATTTATAGGAATTCTAATACTTTTTATAGTAGGACTAATTTCTGCAATTAGAAATAGCTAAAAAAGAAAAAATCCACTTTAAGTGGATTTTTTTAATTCTATAAAATGGTAAAATTTAGATTTTCTTCATCTGTTGCTTCATCGCCTGCATTTGTTCTTTTAGCATTCCGTGTTTGTCTAATTTTTTAGCTTCTGCCATTAAATTTGTAGCTTCACGTTTACGTCTTTTAGTCATTGCAATACCTGCTAATTGTAATTTTGCCATTGCTAAATCGTGATCCATAGATAATCCTAAACGAATAGCTTTTCTTAAATATTTCTCTGATTGTGTTAAGTTTGTTTGGCTTAACATAATTCCGTGTAAATAATTATAATAACCTTGTTGTTTTGTAATTAAGGCAGCTTCTGGGTTTTTGATATAACCTAACCATTTTTGAGCTCCAGGAAAATTTTGTTTACGCAGTTGTAAAAATGCCAACAATATAAATTCGTTTTTAAAGTATAATAAAACGAAAATTCCTGCCAATAATAATATAGAAATTCCGTTAAGAATATTTACTTGACTGAATTCATATACAGCCCATACTGTAATTAAACCTGCTAATACTAATTTTATATTTTTATTGAACATTGCTCTTTTGATTTGTTTTGAGAAATGCAAAAATACATTTTTCTACGAAATGTTAATAATTTACTTCTTGTAATATTTTTTATATTTAAACCAAGAAAGCGTTCCTAAAATAGCCACAAAACCAACAGAGTAGAAAACAGATGAAGGTGTTATTACTCGATCTCCACTGGCATAAGAATGCAATCCTGCTAAATAGAAGTTTACGCCAAAATAGGTCATCATAATAGATGCATAAGCAATTATTGTCCAAAGATTGAAAGTATACCTACCTCTTAAGCCCGGAATTAAGCGCATGTGTAATACAAATGCATAAATCATAATAGAAATTAGAGCCCAAGTTTCTTTAGGGTCCCAACCCCAATAACGGCCCCAACTTTCGTTAGCCCACATTCCTCCTAAAAAGTTTCCAATGGTTAGCATTACTAAACCTACAGTAACAGCCATTTCATTAATAATCGTTATTTCTTTTATATTGATATCGATTTTCTTCTTATTGTTTTTGTTAGTTAATAAAATTAAGAAAAGTGCAAAAATTCCAAGAATCATTCCTAAAGTTAAAGGCCCATAACTGGCTACAATAATAGAAACATGCACCAATAACCACCAAGAATTTAAAACAGGTTGTAAGTTGGCGATTTCAGGATCTAACCAATTCATATTTGCTACAAATAAAATAATGGCTGTAACAAAGGTTGTTGCAACTATTGTTAATGCTGATTTTCTTCCTAAATACAATCCAAAGAGCATGGTCGTCCAACCCACATATATGATAGATTCATAAGCGTTACTCCACGGTGCATTTCCACTAATATACCATCTTGCCACTAAACCAAGTGTATGTAATAAAAACAAAGCTACGATAATACCAATAGAGAATTTTACTGCAATAGTTACCCATTTTTTATCACTAAAAATTTGGATCATTACAAATACTATTAACAATAAACTGGCTAAGCCGTAGTATCTTATTAATTTCACAAAAACACTGTATTTATTGTAAGAAATTTCGATATCAATTTGTTTGTCTGAAGGATATATTTCTGAACCATATTTCTTTTGATATTTTTTAATACCATCTAAAACTTGATCAACTTTAGAATAATCTCCTGTTTTTTTAGCGGTTTGTAATAACTGCACATAAAGAGGTAAAGATTTTTGTACAAAAATAGTGTCTGAATCTCTAAATCCTTTAGTTGTTGTAGTTTCTGGTTGAGAAACCCATTTGTTATTTTCATTTTCTGGAATAGGATAAATTTTTAAGATACCACCTCCAATAGCATTATAGAGTAGTCCTAAACGTCTATCGATTTTTATAATGTCTTGTTCAAATTTGTTCTGAATTTTCTTTTTCTGAGCTTCGTCTATTTGACTTTTTATTTTGTATTCTCCTCTAATAGTGAAAAAATCTGAAAGACGTGCATATTTTACAGTGTCTGCTAAGTTGAGTTGTTGCCTTACTTTTTTATTTTGTTTTTCTAAATAAATAAAAGGAACTTCATACCAAAACTTTGGGTTTTCAATAATTGAAATTAAAACCTGACTCGGTTCCATTCCATTAAAACTTTCAGTTTGTGCTACTTTACGCACCAATTCAGAAGCAAACGTATGCGCAGGTTTCATTCTACCGTCATCTTGAATAACTAATCTACTAAAGCTTTCGGCGTGTTCTAATGAAACTAAATTCAATTTTAAAATAGAATCAATTTGTTGTTGATTTACTTGGCTCGATTTTGTTTTTGTAGCATTGTTTCTAACGTTAGAAGTGGCTTTATTTTCGTGTACATGCTTTGTATCATTTTGATCGTGATCTGAATGTTGGGCGAAACTAAAACTTGATAGAAATAAAGCAGCAACAATAGACATTGCCATTTTCTTTTTCCTTATTTTTTTTAAAGAATTTTTTAAGCTATCAAAACGTGTATATTTTGCAAAGAATATACAAATCATACCTATGTATAAGAGTGAATACCCTAAATAGGTGATAAAAGTTCCCCACCAATCATGATTTACAGACAAGTGTGTTTGTTCTTTTTCTCCGGATAAATCATAACTGGCTTGAAAAAATTTAAAACCTTTGTGATCTAAAATATGATTCATATAAATATGATAATCAAACGTCTCTTCTTTATCTATAACAGTTATCTGACTTGCATAAGATGCTGCACTTTCTGAACCAGGATATTTTTCTAGCTGGAAATCATTAAGTTTGATGCTAAAAGGTGTCTCCAGTAGTTTGGAGCCATACCAAATTCTGAAATTTAATCCACCCAAGGAGAACTCTTGAGCATTATCATTGCTAAATTTACCTCCTGTAAGTTCTATTCGTTTTGTTTTATCTTCAGCAATAACATCTAAAATAACTACGTCTAATTTTTTATCATCTTTTGGGCCACTCACGGTTTTCATAATTCCTTTATTAGGATATTGAGGTACCACAAAAGGCAAGCCGGCAATATTATACAAAGAGCGTAATTTAAAATTTTGAACACTATCTTTTTGAATGACTCCTTTATCCATAGTGGCCATAACTTGATAATTTCCATCAGATTTTGTCTTTATTTTTAAAACGCCATCACTTTTAAAAATATTGATAGAGGCATTATCGTCTTTGGAATTATAGCCCACTAAAATATTATGAATATTTTGTACTGTTCCTGATTTTACATAATGTTCGTGTCTGCTTCCTTCTGAAGATTCAACTAAGAATAAATATTCCACTCCATTTTCATCTTCAACTAATTTTCGTTCTGCCCAAGGAATGTAATCAACCAAATCAATTTCATAAGGTTTTCCTTTAAAATCGTCACTAAAAGACCAAGAATTGGATCCCCATGCACTTAGTAAGATTGGTTTATGTTTCGTTTTTTGAACTTCGTTATTATCAACAATAACATTTACATATGTGGTTTCTGATAAAAATGTGTTTGTAGTTTCTCCTTCATTAATCAACATGATACCTTCGTAGCCGAAATATCTTGTTACTCCAGCACCAATTATTATAAATAGAAATGCCAAGTGAAACATCAATACCGGCCATTTATCTTTTCTAAGCAGTTTGTATCTAAAAATATTACCAAAAAAATTGATCACAAAGAAAACCATAATAGCTTCAAACCACCAAGAATTGTAAACCAATGCTTTTGAAGTTTGTGTGCCATAATCATTTTCTATAAACGTGGCAATACCCATTGCAGTTGCAAAAAGGATAAATAAAACTGCCATTAAACGAGTAGAATACAGTAAATTAAAGAATTTTTTCATTCGAAAATTATCGTTTTTAAAAGAGTTGCAAAATTAAGGATAAAAGCACAGAAAAATTAAAAATTCTACTATATTTCTGTATTAAGAATTGTTAAAAATTATAGATATCTGATTCTGTTTTTTCTCTTTTAAAAGAGATTTTTAAATTTAATTTATAACAATTTTAAAGATCGATTTGTACAAGTCAAATCTTCTTTTAGATATTCTGTTTTAGAATATTTATAGCGTTGTAAATCAATTAATTGGAGAGGTGTTTGTGCTAATCTACAATACTATCCGTTAAAATGGTAATTAAATCGATTGCAGCTTGTGCAATCTTTGTTCCTGGTCCAAAAACACCAACAGCGCCTGCATCAAATAAATATTGGTAATCTTGTGCAGGAATTACACCTCCTACAATAACCATAATATCTTCTCGTCCGTATTTTTTGAGCTCTGCAATTACTTGAGGAACTAGCGTTTTATGTCCTGCCGCCAAAGATGATATTCCTAAAATATGAACATCGTTTTCTACAGCTTGTTTAGTAGCCTCTTGTGGTGTTTGAAAAAGTGGCCCAATATCTACATCAAAACCTAAATCTGCATAGCCAGTTGCCACCACTTTAGCACCACGGTCATGACCATCTTGCCCCAATTTAGCAATCATAATTCTTGGACGTCTTCCTTCTAGTTCTGCAAATTTATCTGCTAATTCAGTAGCTTTCTTAAAGAGTTTATCGTCTTTTATTTCTTTACTATACACACCAGAAATGGTTTTAGTTACGGCCTTATGTCTTCCAAAAACAGCTTCTAAAGCATCAGAGATTTCACCCAAAGTTGCTCTGTTTTTTGCTGCCTTAGCGGCTAAGTCTAATAAATTTTTTTTACCGGACTTTGCAGCATTGGTTAAAGCTACTAAACATTTTTCAACTTTTTGGCTATTTCTATCGGCTTTTAGCTTTTCTAAACGTTCAATTTGAGATTTTCGAACAGCTTCATTATCAACTTCTAAGATATGTAATGGGTCTTCTTGTGCCAATTTGTATTTATTAACACCTACGATTACATCTTGGCCACTATCAATTTTTGCTTGTTTTTTTGCAGCAGCTTCTTCAATTCTTAATTTCGGAATTCCTTTTTCAATAGCCTTGGTCATGCCCCCTAAACCTTCCACTTCCTGAATTAAATCCCAAGCTTTATTGGCAATATTTTCTGTTAATTCCTCAACATAATGACTTCCAGCCCAAGGGTCTACTGTTTTGGTAATATAGGTTTCTTGTTGTAAGAATATTTGTGTATTTCTTGCAATTCTTGCAGAGAAATCAGTAGGCAACGCAATGGCTTCATCTAGTGCATTTGTGTGTAAACTTTGTGTTCCTCCAAATGCAGCAGCCATAGCTTCTATAGTGGTCCTTGCAACATTATTAAAAGGATCTTGCTCTGTTAAAGACCATCCACTAGTTTGACAATGTGTTCTTAAGGCTAAAGATTTTGGATTTTTGGGATTGAACTGTTTCACAAGTTTTGCCCATAACATTCGGCCTGCACGCATTTTTGCGATCTCTGTAAAATGATCCATTCCTATGGCCCAAAAGAAAGATAATCTAGGAGCAAAAGCATCTATGTCCATTCCTGTTTCTAAACCTTTTTTAATGTACTCTAAGCCATCAGCTAATGTGTATGCCAATTCAATTTCTGCAGTTGCGCCTGCTTCTTGCATGTGGTAACCTGAAATAGAGATAGAATTAAATTTTGGCATTTTGTTGCTACTGTATTCAAAAATATCCGCAATAATCTGCATTGATGGTGTAGGAGGATAGATGTACGTATTACGCACCATAAACTCTTTTAAAATATCATTCTGAATAGTTCCTGACAATAGTTCTGCAGCAACCCCTTGTTCTTCTGCAGCCACAATATAAAATGCTAAAATGGGTAAAACAGCACCATTCATAGTCATAGAAACAGACATTTTATCTAAAGGAATTTGATCAAATAAAATTTTCATGTCTTCTACAGAATCTATGGCAACACCTGCTTTTCCAACATCTCCTTGCACGCGCTCGTGGTCAGAATCATAGCCTCTGTGAGTTGCTAAATCAAAAGCAACTGATAATCCTTTTTGACCTGCTTCTAAATTTCTTCTGTAAAAAGCATTACTTTCTTCGGCTGTAGAAAAACCTGCATATTGCCTAATTGTCCATGGTCTGCGAACATACATTGTGGAGTAAGGTCCTCTTAGGTTTGGAGCTATTCCTGCTATGAAATTTTCGTGAGCAACTCTTTTTGTTTTTGGCTTTTCACTTTTTGCTAATTGTATGTTTGAAACATCTTTCCTACTCATTATCTAAACGTTCTTTTTCAAAATTTTCAGAAAGTCGTTTTCTGACAATTGGAGTGATTAATGTTTTAATATGTCTTTGCTTTACAAATGGATACAATTCCAAATCGTGTTTCATTTTATCATCTTTATTGATTTGCATATTTGTGCCTAACAAAACAATTTCTTTAGCATTAAACTTTTCTTCTTGCTTTAAGGCATTTTCAATAATTTTCTTTTGAATTATTCCTGCTTTCAATTGATGTAAAAATCCACCAGCTTTTTCTATTTGCTTAAAAATAGTTAATGCTTTTTCTGCCAGTTGATTTGTGATAGATTCTATATAATAAGTGCCATCAGCAAAATTTTGAGCTTCTGCTAAATAACTTTCTTGTTGTAAAATTAAAAGTTGATTTCTTGAAATTCGAGATCCAAACTCATTTGATTTATGATAAATTTCATCATAAGAAATATTAGCAACAGTATTTGAGCCACCCAAAATAGCACTCATACACTCAGAACTTGTGCGCAACATATTTACATTATAGTCGTATAAGGTTTTGTTTCTTAAACTAGGTTGTGTAAAAATATGGGCTTCTTTATTATCTATTTTATATTCTTTTAAAAGCGATTCCCATAAAATTCGGAAAGCTCTTAATTTAGCTATTTCAAAAAAGTAATTAGTGCCTACTGCAAAATTAAAATTGATTTTAGTATTTACTTTTGCACCAAAATAATTGAGATATTCGTTTGCATGTGCTAAAGTGTACGCCAATTGTTGAGGTATATTAGCTCCTGCATTTTGATATAAGTCTCCTGAAATTGAAATACAATTTTTACTAGCTGCGACTATTTTTGCTAATTGGTTATGGTCTTCTTTTAAATTTTTAAACCAATTTCCACTTTCCGCCAGATTTCCAATAATGTCTAATTGGATAACAGTATTATCTGTATCACAAAACTCAGCAAGTTTTGTTTGGAAGTTTGCTTCTAAAAAAGAGAGTTGAAAGTATAAAAGTGTTTTGCCAGGAAAACCCTTTAATAAAGACTTCGGATCAAAGGGTTTTGAAGCTTTAAATTGAATTGAGTTAGCCCCGCGTTTTATGGTATCAAGAGCCAAAGAGTTGGCTATCTTTTCATCATCAATAAAAATGGATTGGCAAATATGAAATCCTTTTTTGGGAAGATTTATTTTGGTATTTGTGCTGTCTTCCATTGTGTAGAATGGTTTTACAGTGATGCCTTCATCTGTATGCCAAATTAATGTATCATTGTAATCAGCTCCTTTTAAATCTACTTGAATTTTTTGTTTCCAAGCAGAAGGTAAAACCGGGTTAAACTCATCAAATAGAAAATTGCTCATTATTTATTTATGGTATCAAACTCAATAATATAGATATCTTCATTATCTTTTTTCATCAGATATTTTTCACGTGCAAAGCGTTCTAATTCTAAAGAATCTTGAAGCTTTTTAATGGTTGCTCTGTCTTTTTCAATTTTATCTTTATAGAAAGAAATGGTACTTTCTAAATCGTTTATTTCATTATTGAATTTACGATGTGTTAAATACGAGTTTTCATCAAAAAAAAGCATCCATATTATAAACGGAATTAAAATGATTACAAAAATATTTGTAGCTATTTTAAAAATAAAATTACTTTTTAAATTTTTTAAAAAACTCATTTACAAGCGTTCGTTAATTACACTTCTTACAATGTCTATAGCAACAGTATTAAATCTATCATTAGGTATAATCATGTCTGCATAGTTTTTTGTAGGTTCTATAAATTGCTGATGCATAGGTTTTAAAGTGGTTTGATATCGAGTTAAAACTTCATCTATATCTCTACCTCTTTCAGAAATGTCTCTTCTAACTCTTCGTATTAAACGTTCGTCAGTATCTGCATGCACAAATATTTTAATATCGAATAAATCTCTGAGTGCTTTGCTATTAAAAATTAAAATTCCTTCAACAATTATTACTTTTTTAGGATGTGTAATGATTACATCTTTAGTTCTGTTATGTGTTACAAAAGAATATACGGGTTGGTTGATTGTTTTACCAGCTTTTAAATCAATAAGATGCTCAATAATTAAATCAAAATCAATGGCTCTTGGATGATCAAAATTAATTTTCGTTCGTTCATCGTAAGATAAGTTATCCGTTGCTTTGTAATAAGAATCTTGTGATATTACGCAGACTTCATCTGTTGGTAAATGTTTTAAAATCTGATTGACAACTGTTGTTTTTCCACTTCCAGTGCCTCCAGCAATTCCAATAATTAACATAGTTTTTGGTTGATGTTGATAATTATTCTACTAAAATAATAAAGTATTTTACAAAGTACTAAAATTATTAATTTTTATACCTTCTGCTTTTAAATCAAACATTAAGTTATAAAGACCAAAAAAGGTTCTGTTCATATAAATAAAATGTTTTGAACCTCTGCTTGCATTGTAAGATCTTAACTCAGTGTTTTTAGAATAGCGTTCTCCAAATTCAGATATTTTTCCAAAAAATTCAGGATCGGAAAAGTCAAACTCTTCTGCGTGAAAAGGCTGTGTAAAAATAGATAACATTTCATGAAACATCGCTTTAAAAAACTCAAATTCTTCTTTAGGATCTTCCTTTCTTAAGATGTCTAACTCATACATTTTTTCAACAAAAAGAGTCTCATTATCTAAAGTTTCTTGTTTTGCTAAAACAAAATAAGGAGTATAAAAATCTAGTGGAATTGTTTTCATACAACCAAAATCTAAAGCAATTAATTCTCCTTTTTTAGAAATTAAAAAGTTTCCTGGATGTGGATCTGCATGCACTTTTCTTAAATTGTGAATTTGGAACATATAGAAATCCCATAGTGCCTGGCCAATTTGATTTGCCAAAGCTTGATTGGTGTTTTTATCTGTAAATTCTGATAAATGAATACCATCCATCCAATCCATTGTTATGATTTGTTTCGACGATAAATCCGAATAATAATTAGGGAAAGCAAGATGATTAATATTTTTGCAAGCATTTACAATTTCTTTACTCTGTTTAACTTCTAATATGTAATCTGTTTCTTCTAATAATTTATCTTGAACTTCAAAAAAGTACTCATCAGAAGTTTTTCCTTTCATATTAAACATTCTAATTACAAAAGGCTTTAAAAGTGCTAAATCTGATTTTATACTATCTGAAACGCCAGGATATTGAATTTTAACCGCGAGTTTCTTTCCATTTTTTTCAGCTTTATGAACCTGTCCAATACTTGCAGCATTAAATGCTTTAGCATCAAATTTATCATATATTTCTGACGGAAATTTACCAAAACTTTTTTTAAATGTTTTTAAAACTAAAGCTTCAGAAAGTGGAGGTACAGAAAATTGAGCTAAAGAGAATTTCTCTACATAGGCTCTGGGTAAAATACTTTTTTCCATACTTAACATTTGCGCTACTTTTAAGGGGCTGCCTTTTAAGTCTTTTAGGCTATCGTAAATGTCTTCTGCATTATCTTTATTGAGCTTTTCCCTCGCTTTTTCTTCAGATTCTGTGATTTTATTACCGTAATATTTTAAATAATTTACACCAACTTTTGCTCCTGTTGTTACTAATTTAGAAGCTCTCTGTATTTTTGAAATCGGAATTTTACTCGCTTTTTTCATACTTTTAATCCGTGTTTTTTTGGAATTTTTCTTTGTAAACAAACTTTCCTAAATCAAAAACGTTTTTCAGGAATTTGTTTTCTATAAGTTCGAAGCTAGTGTTGATTGATTTTTCGATAAATATGTCTGTTTTTTCAAATGATTCCGAGGTGTCTTCTAGCCAAAATTTGATAGTGACCAACATTTGAACCCATGCAGACTGACTGATAATATTTGTTTGAAACTTTTCTAAACCATCTACTGGTAAAATACTTTCTGATAATTCTAAATGATTTACAAAAGTTATAAAACTCTTCTTTAGAGAAGATAATGTTTTGTAAGATTTTAGCTGATTTTTACAGCCTTTTAAAACAACCTCTATATACGATCTGTTGAGGTTTAGGTTCTCAAAAAACGTAAAATATAAACTTAGTAATTTGTTTTTTTTATCAAAAGATTCAAATTCTTCGCTTTCATTTAAAACCTCTAAGGAATTGTTAAAAAGTTCGTTAAAAATGGTTTTCTCAACTTTTTTTAAGGATTTAAAGTGCTTGTAAAAAGCAGCCTCTTCTAAATTGGCCTGTTCACAAAACTCTTCAACATCATTAGGCTTTAATTTATGTTCTGTAACCCAATCCATGTACAACGTAAGGATATCTATTTTAGAGATTTTTTTCTTCTTTACCATATAAAAATTGTAGAATACAAAAATACGAAACCTTTAATTGTTAAAAGAAAATTGACTGGTATAAAAATAAAAAACCACGTTAAATTTTAACGTGGTTTTTTATTTTGAAAACTAAGATTACTACATAAAAACTTTACGAAATCTTTTTTTTCCGTTCAAAAAGTGCTTTTTGTATGCTTCTAATGTGTCAAAAATTAAATTTTGTTGATTGTCTAATAATTGAACTCCACTTTGTAATGCTTTTTCAGTTACTTTTTGCCATTGACTAGCAATTGTTATAGTTTCCGTAATTATCTCCTCTGTAGCATTTAAGGCATAGTTATTTGCTTTAGTTGCAGAGGTTTTTACGTTTTTTATTACATTTTTAGTAAAATGCACTTTTTTGTTTTTTTTAGTTGCCATAATTTTTATGAATTACTGTTTATTTTCTAGACCAATTTTTTACAGCCTCCATGTCTCCTTTTAAAGCCAATTTAGCTTGTGCTTTCCATCCGGATAAATCATAAATTTTTGCATTTATTCCTGCATCATTCAAGATTTTTGTCATGTTTTTTATGGTCATTTTTGCAATTTGACTGTAAGCAGTAATATTTAGTTCATTTAAAGATTTTTCCAAAACTGGACCAATACCTTTAATTACTTTTAAGTCGTTTGTTTCTTCAACTTTTTCTATAATTATCGCTTTTTCAACTGCAACTTCTTTTTTCTTTGCAGTTTTCTTTTTGGCTGGCTTATTATCATCCAACTTTTCGTTAACCGTATTTAGGGCTTCTTCAGTGTAATCTTCTATTTTTTCCTTAACATCTTCAATAGTTTCAGAAATATTTTTCTTTAACTTATCAGATATTTGTTCTGCCTTCTTTACCAGTTGGTTATTTGTTACTTCTTTTTCAATTTTATCTTTCATCTCTTCAGCTTTTTCAACCAAAGGATTTTCAGTAATCATTTTTTTAGCATTATCTAACATTGCAGGATCATAACCAACTAATGCCTTTAGGCGTTCTGTACTGCTATCTAAATGACTTTTAATAGATTCTGCAGTTTCTACAACCATACTAATTTGTTTTTTCGTTAACGGTTCTGCTTTTTTTACCAATTTGCTAGTTAGTTTTTGCCATTTTTCTCCTGTTTTTACTGTGGATTCAATAGCATTAAATGAAGCATCAATTAAATCGCTATTTATTTTTTTAACAATAGCTTTTGCTTTTCCTAATTTATCTTGTTTTTTATTTTTCTTTGTTGCCATAATTTGTGCGTTTTAATAATTTTTATTTTATGCAAATATAAAATGTACGAGTTGCAAATGAGTTACAGATTAACCTCTACTGAAAAAGTCTAGAGCTTTGTTTAAATTTCTCCAAATCATTTTTTTATTATTCTCTAAGGAATTAAATAAATTGTCTTGCTGCTTTTCTGCAAGATTGAAACCTTTCTTTAAAAATTCATCAGTTTTATTTTGAAGTTTTTCTATTTTTTCAAAAGAAGTGGTAACTAATTTTTCTGTTGATTTTAAAGCTTTATCATTTAGCTTATTGGTCTGTTCTTTTATGTATTTAGTAGATGTTGTATTCATTTTATTTTAATTTTGGTGCAAACATAAGAATTGCGAGTTGCAAATGAGTTGCAACTATTTGTAGATGATTTTAGTTTTAAAACTAAAAGGCATCTTAAACTATCATAAATTCAGTTAATCAGGTATTCCTGAGATACTTTTATTTCTGTATTAAATTATAATGCAAGATACAAACTATCAATCACTTAAGTGGTTTGGGTTTTGGATTTATTGAATAGCTTCTATTTCCTGAAGTAGTTTTTTTGTTTCAGGTAAGGGTGAAATTGCATATTCTTCCTCTAAAACAACTTCACATTTCATATATGTTTTTATGGCTTGTGGTCTGTTTCCTGTGGCTATATAGGCTTTCATTTGTATTCTATATGCATTTTCCCAAGTAGCGTCTATTGCTATAGCTTTCTGGGCTAAACGTATACTTTCAATTGGGTTTTCTTCTATTAAGATTTCGGCCAAAGTAATGTATGCCCCCAAAATTAGGAGTTGGGTTTTTTCACGTTCTTCTGATGTCCAATCTTGGTAAATTCTATTTGGTAAATAAGTACCTTTGTATATATCGATGGCTTTCTGATAAGCTTGTTTTGCAACGTTTTTATTTGACGCTAAACTATTATTACCAATAACTATATATTTTTCTAAAGCTTCTGCGTCTACCCATATTTTGTCTAAATCAATTTGATAACTAACTCCTTGGCGTAAAATATATTTTGGTTCTGTTCTAGATGGTCTATTAGGTTCTAAAACCTTGTTAATTCCATGCAAAGCTACTTTAAAGTCACGATCATTCCAATCTTCCCAAAGATTGTCCATAATTTGTTCTTTATGTAACGCGTTTCTTTGTCTGTTAGAAATTAAATATTGAAATAATTGAATCGTTTTATCTCTTCCCCATTCCTTATTTTCTATTTTGTGTTGATTTCTCCAAGTAACAAAATTCCCCAATGTTTCAATATGAATATCTGCGTTTTTATAAAAGGAATTGAGTTCATTAAATTGCTGAAGAAAGTCTGACATTTAGCAATTATTTATTTTGATTTTGATCAATCTTGGTGGCTAATTTTTTAATTTGAGCAGATAAATTTTCAATTTGATTTTGAATTTTATGAAAATCAGACCTGGATGCATTTCTCCATTCATCTATATGTACTTTTTCAGAAATTTCTTCTCCAAAAGTGCTTATTTTATCTTGAATTTCGTCTTGTAAGTTTGTTAGTTGCTTTTTAGGGTCTCTAATGGTGTCTCTAATTACCTTAGGACCAACATCTTTTAAGGTTTGCCAAACAGAAAGGCTTTTGTCTAAAATACTTTCTTGTTTTTCTGTTGATTCGTGCTCAGTGGCTTTTTCAGTTAACTCTGCCAATTTATTTTGCATAAATAATAATGCATCATTAAAGTCTGAAAACCGTTTTTCATCACCATCCTGAACATGAGAAATTTTACCTCTCCATTGTACATTAGATTCGCCATTTTCTTCAAAAATTTGCTGGTTAAAACGAACCATAAATGAAGCATTTTGTCCTTGTTTTTTAGTCATAACTTATCTTTTATCCAGGTTCTTTTTCAGAACCTACTTCATATCTTAATAAACCTTTAAAAGCATCATTCACAGTATTTCCTTCATATAATACTTTATAAATTTCTTCTGAAATTGGCATATCAACATTATATTCTTTGGCTAATTGCATTACAACTTTAGCAGTTTTTACACCTTCAGCCACTTCATTCATTTCTTCAATAATTTGGTCTAAGCTTTTTCCGCGTCCTAATTGAAAACCTACATGATGATTTCTACTTTTTGAACTTGAGCAAGTGGCAACTAAATCACCCATTCCTGCTAAACCATAAAATGTTCTTTGTTTGCCTCCCATGGCAATTCCTAATCTTGTTAGTTCCGCTAAACCTCTTGTAATAATGGCTGCTCTTGTGTTGTCACCTGCATTAGCGCCATCTCCCATTCCAGAGGCAATCGCAATAATATTTTTTAAAGCACCCCCTAATTCACAACCAATAACATCTGTATTTGTATAAACACGAAATAAACCAGAGCTAAATACCGTTTGTAATTTTGAAGCTATAGTTTTATCAACCATTGAAATTACAGCGGCTGCAGCATTACCAAAATGAATTTCTTTTGCTAAATTCGGTCCTGTTAAAACTCCTGCTGGATGGCCAGGCATTAATTCTTCAATAACTTCAGTCATTCGCATTTTCGTGCTAATTTCTAATCCTTTTGCTAAATTAATAATAGGTACCCAAGGTCTAATATACGGTTTTGCAATTTCTAAAACTTTACGCATATTTTGTGATGGAATACCAAGTACAATAACATCTGCAGTTTCTACAGTTTCCTGAATAGAATTTGATGCGACTAAAGAAGGTGTTAATTTTGCATTAGGTAAATATTTTTGATTGGTATGCTTGGTGTTAATTTCATCTACAGTTTCCTGACTTCTTGCCCAAATGATAGTCTCTGCATTTTTTGCAGTTAAAGAAGCTACTGTAGTTCCCCAAGAACCGCCACCTAATAATCCAACTTTTAGTTTCATAAATTCTATTTTTGGTATTTAATTTTCTAGTTCTTTCACAAATAAATCCCTTACCTCCTCAATATAAGTATCTATCAGTTTTGGTTTCCATTCAGAGGTATCAACAGGGTCTAAAACTACAACTTCAATATGGGTAGGTTTAAAAATCTTGCTACCTTTTGGCATTGCCATATATGCATTCTTAATCACTATAGGAATTATTGGAACTCCAGCTTTCATGGCCAAATGAAAAGCACCTTTTTTAAATTTTCCAAGTTTTTTACTTCCACTTCTTGTGCCTTCTGGGGCAATAGCTACAGAAGTACCAGTTTTTAAAACATTGGCGGCGTTTTTCATAGAATCTAAAGCTTTCTTTTTGTTAGAACGATCTATAAAAATAGCTCCCATTGCTTTAAAAATTGGTCCGAAAGGAGTGAGTTCTAATTCTTTTTTTGCAATTCCTGTAATATCTTTTCTTAATAATTTTAAGATGATAAAAAAATCTGCAGAAGATTGATGATTAAATGTAAATACAGCGGGTCTATAGTCTACTAAATTATGTTTCCCTTTTACATTAATATCTAGTCCGGCAAGTTTGGTACCTAGATCTCCAATACTTGCAATAGTAGTGTTTATGCCTTCTTTTTGAGATAAACTTAAGGTTCCTTTTAAAATTCCTTTTACGGCTGATGGATATAAACTTGCAGCAGCTAGTCCTGTTCTTAATCCATTTACTAAAGGTTTTTTTGTGTTCTCTTTAAAGCGTAAAATTGGCCAATCGTTCTCAAAAGCAAGCTGTGAAAGTTTATTGTCTGGATTTGTAGCTATTGGTTTTCCGACAATTTCCAATAACGGATAATCGTCTATGCTATCTGTATAGAAAAAACTTTTAGACAAATCAATATTGTTTGCTTTTGCAAATTTTCGTCCAGCTCTAGCTTTACCTTCTGACCAACACATTTCTGAAATAACACCTGTAAATTTGCCTTTTTTTACTTCCATTTCTGTGCAGAAAATATCTTTAATACCAAGCTCATCTGCTATTGGAGTAATTTGATAACGTGTTGCGGCAGATATTATAACTACTTGATGTCCTTTTTCTAAATGGGTAGCAATTAATTTTTTAGATTCCGGATAAATTGTTGAAATTAAATGTTCTTGAAAAATTTCTTTTCCTAAGTCTATAAATTCTTTTTCTTTAATTCCTTTAACGCCAAAGGCTGAAATTCTGGTTAAAGTTTCAAAGTCTCTATTTCCTATGGCATAAGCTACAATTGTTGCAAATTGTGTTAGTAATTCAGAAGGTGTAGATTTTCCGCTTAATAATCGAGATTTCACAAACTGTTTGGCAGAAAAATCATTAATTAATGTTCTATCTAAGTCGAAGAAAGCAGCAATATGCGGGCCTTCTTCATCTTTAATGATTCTTGCAGGTACACTTTCTAAATTTGCTCCAGGTACATTTTCTGCTATTGTTTTCTTTTTGGTTATTTTTTTGGTGTTTAAACTTTCTAATTTTTGCAGATATTGAAGTCGTCCTGTAAGATTCTCCAACAAATCCATCCAAACATCTAATTGTTTAAAATCTATTTTTTTATCAATTGGGGTAAGTTTACTATTTTTAGCTAAACGCAAAGCACTTATCAAAAATGGTTTAGAAACGCTATCTAATCTACTTATTCTATTTTGCCAATGCAGCTCTTTGCCTTTAAATAAACACATTTGTATAAAATCGGCATCAGAAAAATCATCTTCTAAATCCCAGTTATATAGCGTATTACAAACTACTTTGTTGGCTTCTAAGTAGATTAATAGTAATCCTTTAGAGACAAATAGTTCTTGTTTGGATAATAGATTTGAGATGTCTCCTTCTGAATCATCAATAATATTTCTCCAGTTTTTATCAAATAAATTCAGTTCTGCTTCAATTTCAGAGCTAAATTGAGGTTTGTTGGTGTAGAAAAATTCAAACTTAAATAAATTACGCAAACGCATAATTTCTTCCCAAAAAGATAAAATTCTATGCTCTTTTTCATCTTTAATCTTTACCAATGCCATTTCTATAAAAGCTCTATGATAAAGATGGGCTGATGCCATATTTGCATAATAAGTTGCTGATAAAAACTCGGTAGGAGCCAAACTATATTGTGTTTTATATCCTGCCTTATTTTTTTGAACAATGCCAGAGCTTTTTAATAAATTCAATGCTTTTTGAACAGATGCACTAATACTTTTTCCACGTTCAATTAGTACATCTTTTTTGCGTTGTTCAATATAGTTCATTAATTTAATTACACTGAATTCAATCTCATTTTTTGTAAAAGCAAAATTATTTAACAGTACATTGCATACTAAAGAAACTGTGGTAACAGGTGTAATCATATTTGCTTTATGAATAAGCTCAAAAGCAAAACGAGGTAAGGTGTTTTTATCTGAATAGCTATCATCTTCACTATCTGGAATTATAGCATTTTGATTAGCACTTACATCTACAGGTTCACCAAATCTAATTGCTGCTTTTCCGTATTCGTTACCTAGCTTTCTAAAGTATTTAATAAATGCTTTTACATCTTCTGATTTTTTTTCTTTGCCTTTTCCTTCCTCAGTCATTTGCTTTACATCAGGAATTAAATCGTAGACAATAGAAACTGGGATATATTTTATATTTCTGGTGCTTTCCTGTTCACCTTCCATTATGTATTTTAAAATTCCCATTTTTGGATACACAATTTTCCCAGTTCTAGAGCGGGTTCCTTCTATATTCCAAGTTAAATGATCGCCGTTTTCAATCATACAAGAAATGTAGTGTCTTAATGCGGCTTTGTAAATTTGATTGTCTTTAAAACTTCTTCGAATAAATATTAATCCTGAATTTTTCCCCAATTGTTTAAATCCAGGAAAAGCCAAATTAATGCCGCCAAAAGTATAAGGAATTGGCATCCCGTAGCGTGCTAAAGTAGTAACTAAAACTACTGAATCTAAATAGGTTTTATGAGTTAAAATAAATGCTACCGAATTTTGGCGCATCAATTTCATTAATTTTTTTATTTCTTTTGGATCGACATCTATTTTGTTGTTATAGGCTTTAGAAATCATGAATTGAAATCCTTTTACAGACAATACATTTGCAATGGGGTGTTGTTGAGAAAATAACTCTGCTATGTATAAAGCGCCTTTTTCTTGTGCCTCTTGAAGGTCTATTTCTTCAATTTTGGCAATATTTGCCAAAGATTCTTGAAATTTAGGGTGATTGACGATGTTTTTTAAGTTATGTTCCATAATCAATTAAACAAGAGGTTTGTAAATTTAGAAAGACCTTTTTCTTTCCAAAACTTTGGAAAAAATAAAGTTTCTACTTTTTCTATAATAGATTTTTTTTCTTCTTTTATGAAGTTTTCATTTAAAGCGTTTGCAACTGTTAATAATACTGTTGCATTAGCTCCCAAACCACAATGACTTCCAAAAACCTCAACATTTTTAATGTCATTTCTGTAAGTTTCTGCTTCCATGCAGTTTTTCCACGGAATTAAACCGTCTGTTTTTGTATAAATACAAATAATTGGCACTTTAGGAATTACTTCTAATTCTTTTATAAATTTTAAATTTCTTTCTTTTAATTTTGTGCCTCTTACAAATTCTATAGTTTTAATTATTGGAGTTTTCATATTTTGAACTCCCCAAACAGGAGACCCAATGGTTATAAGTTTCTCTACTTTTTCTGGATATCTATTGGCGATAATTTTCGCAAATATTCCGCCACCACTCCAGCCAACCAAACTTACTTTTTCTTGATGTTTTTCATAAATTTCATCTAATTTTTCAATGAGTTTAGGAAGTGATTTTGAATTGATCATATTCACACCCAAATCCCATTTATAGGTTTTAAACCCTACAGATTTTAAATATTTTCTTACAAATCTTGTAGAATTATCGTTTCCTAAATATGGCGGCATTAAAAGAACGGGCTTTTCTTTTTTGCTTTTGTGTTTTGGAATAAACGGATACAACCAAAACATAGAAGACCATTCTGCAATAGATCTAGTTTCTAGTAAAATATTAAATAATGGAGGAGGAGGTATGTTTGCATTAATTCTCTCTATTTCTTGTTTAAAATTAGAAATAATATTGGCAATTGTGTCTTTTTCTATGGCGTCAAAAACTTCATTTTTATAAATAGTCTCTAATAATAAGACTAAAGTGACGTAATCTCTGTCAGGACCAAAATCTTCACAAATGGAAATACATTGATTGCTCAAAATATTTAAGTTCTCTTTTTCTAATTTTACTTTTTTGATAATTTTAGAAACTTCTTTGTAAAAAGGATGTCTTTCAAAACTTTTAATAATAATTTCTTTAGCTTGCTCTAAAGTTGCACCCTGTGAGACTGCTATGGCGACTGCTAATTTTGAAAATGATGTATATACTATTTTGTTACTCTCCATGAATTAATTTTTGGACTGTATGCGTTCATTTAACCAATTTAAAAGATCTTTTTCAACTTCATTTCTATTAACTTCATTGAGCATTTCGTGTCTTCCTCCTTCATACAATTTTAGAGTAAGATCTGTAATGCCTGCTTTTTTGTAATTTATTGCTACTCTTTTCACGCCTTTTCCCATTTCTCCAACAGGGTCTTTGTCACCAGAAAAAATGTAAATTGGTAAACTTTTTGGGGTGTTTTTAAAAGTTGGTGCTTTGTTTATTTTTTTGCTTCCTTTTAAAATGTCTAAAAAAACACTCAAAGAAAAATCTTCAATTCTTAATGGGTCAGCTTCAAATAAATCTACTTGATTTTCATCACTACTAATCCAATCTACTTTTGTTCTGTTTGGTTTAAACTTTTTATTAAATTGATTGAAAAATAGATTTTTTAAAATCTCATTACTTCTATGTTTTCCATGTAATTTGCCAAAAAACTTAGCACTAAATAAACCAACAGCTCCTATTCCTTTCATAAATCCAGCAGTTCCAGATAAAATTAGCGCCTCTAAATCATCACCATATTTGGTAACATATTCCCTGCTCAATAGAGAACCCATACTATGACCAAATAGAATAATTTTTTTATTAGGATGCTCTTCTTTTATGATTTTTGAAAGTTTGCGCATATCAAAAATAGCATCAGAAAAATAATCTTCACCATCATAAAAACCTAAATGATCATTACTCTTTACAGATTTACCATGGATTCTGTGGTCATTGGCATAAACGTTATAACCTTGTTCTTGCAACAAGGATGCTATTGGCTGGTATCTTCCTGCATGCTCTCCAACGCCATGAGCAAGCTGAATAATTCCTTTTAAAGGTTTTTGTGTCTTCCATTTGTAATAGAAAATTTTTTCTTTATCAAAAGTGATGTAAGTATCTGTTGTATAGTTCATCAATTATTGTGCTAAAAATTGCGTTAATAAATGATTTAATTTATCTACGTTCTTTTTGGATCCAGAAAGTTTTATTCTTCCTTGAATTTTTGCTTCTTGTAGCAGTAATTTCTTTTTATGCAGATTCAATAGGTTTTCATCACTAATTAAAATACTTGACAAAGGTTTTAATGTTTTTTTCTTTTGAATTGAAACATGTTTTTCTGTGATATTTAATTGGTAATTTACTAAAGATTGCTCTAGATTTAATTCAAAATCATAAACTCCTAAAAATATTTTTCTTAATTCCTCATCTGCATTTAAATACTTTTTTAATGCTGTAAAAAATGAAGTGCTTTTAACTTTAGTGTTACTTGTTTTCGATTTTTTATTGTCTTTGCTTAAAATAATTTCTTCTAATTCGTTGGCGGATTCTCGGATATATCTAGAAAACTTATCGGCGTCAGGCATTGTTCTGGCATCAGAAGTTGTAGTTAAAGAAACCAAGCCATTGTAGCTAAATGCAGCGATTATTAAACCAAAACCATCTAAAACTGGTGTTAATCCAAAAATTGATAAAATTTTATGACCTCTTAAATATAGAGGGCCTTTTGGACCAGGAACATTGGTAATTGTAACATTGAATGGTGGTCTGTGAAATTCTTTAATATTGTATTTACTATACAGTCCAGCAGCTAAATTTGCCAAGCCAAAGGGAACAGCATCTGCCATCTTAGATAAAGCTTTAGCACCAACTGCCTTATGTCTAGTTTTACCCATATTTGTCTGTTCTTGAATATATTCTAGGCGATCAATTGGGTCCTTTATATGTGTAGCAATTCTAACTAACATGTTAGATATCTGGTTATTCATTTCTTGTTTTTCACCTTTAACACGTATAGAAATAGGTACGTTTGCAACCAAAGGTTGGATGGGTAATTTTTCTTTTTCAGATAAGTATTTTCGAATTCCGCCAGCACATATTGCTAAAATAATATCATTAATACTAACGTTCATTATTTTACGAAGTGTATTAATTCTATCAAAAGAGAGAATAGCTGTACCCCAAGTTCTTTTTGGTGATACAGAATTGTTGAAAATTGTATTTGGTGTTGAATAACTTTTTTTTCGGGGTTTATTTAAATTAATTTGACTTTTAATATTGCCTTTTAAAAATGAAAAAGCAGTTTCTCCTAGTAATTTTGGAATTTTTAATGGGTCTTTCAAAAAAGTTTGTGAACTTTTTAAAAGTAAATTAATTTCATCCGGTAAAGCATCTGGTTCAAAAGGTTTTGGTTTTGGAATTTCTTTATCTTTATCATCTGAACTCTTATCAAATAAAATACCCATAATTCCTACACCAGAACTCCCGTCAATCATTACATGGTGTACTTTAGATACGATAGCTACAGAGCCTTTTGGTACTTGCGAAACTTCATCCAAACCTTCAATAAAATCTATAGACCACAGAGGTCTTCTTAAATCTAATGGACTGCTAAAAATAGAAGAAGTCATTTCTCTAAGCGTTTTCCAATTTGCTGGTTCAGGAAGTCTTAACCTATTAATATGCAGGTCTATATCAAAATTCGGGTCATCCACCCAATAAGGGTAATCTAAATTTAGAGGTACATTTAACAAGCGTTTCCTAAACTTAGGGATTAAATGCAATTTAGATGCAACTATAGCTTTAAAATCATCAAATTCAATGGATCCTTCCATGATAGTTAGTGTTGCGATATGCATTGGGCTAGATGGTGATTCTGCATATAAAAATGTAGCATCTGAACCAGAAATTTGTTGTATTGAATTATCTAAAGCACCATCTAAAAAATTTTGAATTACATTTTTCGGCATTTATCTCTATTGATTTATGGAATTAAAATTGCGATTAATTAAAAAATTAGGCATTAAATTTCGCAACTCTGCAAGATAAATAATTTTTACTATACTTTCTAAATCAAAGAATATGATTTTTGTTGTTTGTGATTTAGAAGCTTATGCCGCTTATTAAGCTTTAATGATGTGTTAATTCTTTTATTATTTCAGCGTGATTTGGAAACTCATTGGATAATTCTTTATAGCTTGGTAAAACAAAGTCTCTAAAATCAAAACCAGGAGCCACAGTACATCCAACAAAGGAAAAAGAGTTTTTTTGAATTACTTCTGCGCTAAAATAATAATGAGCAGGAACTGTAAATTGAAACACTTCGTTATTTTTAAAATCATTACCAATAATTACAAAAGAATATTTTCCGTCAGGAGAAATTAGATGTAATTTTAAGGAAGAACCTTGGTAGAAATGCCAAATTTCGTCTTGATTAATTTTATGAAAAGCTGAAAATTTATCTGAAGTAAGTAAAAAATAAATACTGGTGTAATAATTTCTATTTCCTTCGAAATATTCAGCTAAATTTTTTTCTAAAATTAATCCTTTACTTCTTGCAACTTCTTTATAATATCCTCCTTCTGGGTGTGCTATTAAGTTAAAATGGTCAATAATTTCTTGTGCTTTCATACTTTTTTTGTTTTATGACTTCCTCAAATGATTTACGTGTATTCTTAAAATTACTTAAAAAGTATTTATACTCTATTTCTTAAACAATTTTATTATTTGACAAGATATTTGTCTTTTTCATCGTTTTATTAAACCTTTTAAAAAGAATTAAGATTCATTATTTTTTTGAGCATTTGCTTTTTTTATAATTTCTTTTAAACGTTTTTTATTGAGTTCTTTTTCTAGCTTTTTTTTGTTGATTTTTCTGTTCATCAACTTTGTGTGTTTTGCCTTGTTTGCCGTGTTTTTTTCTTTTCCTTTTTTGGACATTTATATTCGTTTCTTTTGCTAATTTAAAGAAATTTATATTCATTTTAAATTCCCATTCTATTTATGCAATCAGAAGTTAAAAATCAATGTTGGCTTCATTAATTTTTTTATCTTTAAAAATTAATTACAATGAAGATGGATTCCGAAAAATATAAAGTTACGTCAGTGATTAATTTGAAAGATTTAGTTACTAAAGAGGTGGTATCAGATGCGAAAAAAACACTGAAAAAATTAAGAAGAAAATTAAGTGATATCCAAAATGCAATGTATGCGGAGGGTAAATATGGTTTACTAATCTGTTTGCAAGGAATGGATACTTCTGGCAAGGATAGTTTGATTAGAGAGGTTTTTAAAGATGTAAATGTTAGTGGAGTTGAGGTGCATAGTTTTAAAGTGCCAACAGAACTAGAGTTGAAACATGATTTTATGTGGAGACATTACATTGCTTTACCTCCAAAAGGGAAAATAGGAATTTTTAACAGAACGCATTATGAGAATGTTTTAGTGACAAGGGTACATCCCGAATATATTTTGGGTGAAAATATTCCAGAAGTAAAAAGTGTAGATGATTTAGACGATACTTTTTATCATAACAGAATGGAAAGGATCAATCAATTTGAAAATCATTTGGTAACAAATGGAACTATTGTTGTGAAGTTTTTTTTAAATTTATCTAAAGACGAACAAAAAAGCAGGCTATTAAGAAGATTAAATATTCAAGAAAAAAACTGGAAATTCTCTGATGCCGATTTAAAAGAGCGCAAGCTTTGGGACAAATATATGTTTTGTTACGAAGATTTATTAAATAGAACTTCTACTGAAAAAGCTCCTTGGTTTGTGGTTCCTGCAGACGATAAACCGACAGCCAGATTAATTTTAGCTAATATTTTACTCAAAGAATTAGAAAAATATGATTTTAAAGAACCTTCTTTATCTCCAAAATTATTGAAGCAATTAGATGGCTTTAAAGCACAATTGAATAACGAATAGAACATTTTCAGTTGATTTTGAAAAACTGAACAAAAAATAACTTATAAAACATCCTGTTTTACAGGAACAAAAAAAAATGAATTTAAAACTAGAAAAACCTATCGTATTTTTCGATTTAGAAACAACAGGAGTAAATATAGCAACAGACAGAATTGTAGAAATTTCTGTTTTAAAATTATTTCCAAATGGGAATAAAGAAAGTAAAACATGGTTGGTGAATCCTGAAGTGGAAATTCCTAAAGAATCTGCAGCAATTCATGGAATTACAAATGAAAAAGTAGTCACAGAACCTACTTTTAAGGAGTTAGCACCAAAAGTAAATGAAATGATTGCTGGTTGTGATTTGGCGGGCTTTAACTCCAATCGATTTGATATTCCATTATTGGCAGAAGAATTAATGAGAGCTGGTATTGATTTTGATATGAAAAATAGAAAAGCCATTGATGTTCAAGTCATTTTTCATAAAAAAGAACAAAGAACGTTAAGTGCAGGATATCAATTTTATTGTGGTAAAGATCTAGAGGGCGCACATGGCGCAGAAGCAGATACCAATGCAACTTATGAAATTTTGTTATCTCAAGTTGATAAATATGATGATATTGGTAATACAGTAGAAACTTTAAGTGCTTATTCTACTCATGGTAAACGAGCCGATTTTGCTGGTTTTATTTTGATGAATGAAGAAGATCAAGAAATTTTTTCTTTTGGAAAATATAAAGGAAGAACTGTTGAAGAGGTTTTTAAAGAAAATCCTGGATACAATAATTGGATACAAAATGCTGATTTTCCTCTATACACAAAAAAAGTTTTAAGAGAAATAAAGCAAAGAATGTCTGCGCCTAAAAATAAGATGACAGATGCAGAAAAATTACAAGCTTTACAGCAAAAATTTAATTTAAGATAAATGTTTATAGAATTTAAAGACTTGGCAAAAAATTCAAGAGTTTGGATTTATCAATCAGATAGGGCGTTCACAAAAAATGAAATAGAATTGATTTCTTTAAAAGCAGAAGATTTTATCAATTCTTGGACAAGACATGGAGATGATTTAAAAGGTTCTTTTACCATAAAGTATGATCAATTTTTGGTTTTGGCCGTAGATGAAAGTTTTAATAATGTTTCTGGCTGTTCCATAGATAGTTCAGTGCGATTCGTACAAGCTATAGAAAAAGATTTACAGTTAGATTTAACAGATAAAATGAACATTACCTTTAAAGATGGTGATAATATAAATTTAGTGAAACTATCCGATTTTCAATTATTTGCCAAACAACAAAAAATTACTGCAAAAACCATTGTTTTTAACAATATGGTAAATACTAAAGAAGATTTTGAAAATAATTGGGAAGTACCAGCAAAAGAAAGTTGGCATAAGCGATTCTTGGCTTAATTATTTTCTTTCAAAAAAAGAATCAACTAAACAGACTTATTAAGAAATTCAAATAACAGTTAAGGTGTAAATGAAAAGAGAATTATTGTTTTTAGTATTTATCGTATTTTTTAGTAATTTAAAAGCGCAAACCATAGATCCTTTAAAAACTAAAGATTTTGAAGCACAAGAAATTTGGGTAGATAGCATTTTAAAAAACATGACGATTGATGAAAAAATTGGTCAGTTATTTATGGTGCAGGCGTATTCTAATCTAGATCAAAAACATGAAGATTTTATTATCGAGATGATTACAAAATATCATGTAGGAAATTTAATTTTTATGCAAGGAACTCCTCAAAAACAGGCAGTATTAAATAATAAATATCAAACTCAGGCAAAACTGCCTTTAATGATTGGTTTTGATGGTGAATGGGGTTTAGATATGCGCTTGAAAAACACATACAGATTTCCTTGGAATATGACTTTGGGAGCCATTCAAAATGATTCTTTAGTAAAAAAGTTTGGAGAACATTTAGGGAAGCATTGCAAGCGCTTGGGAATTCACATTAATTTTGCACCAGTTGTAGACGTAAATGTGAATCCAGAAAACCCTATCATTGGGAATCGTTCTTTTGGCGAAAGCAAAGAAAATGTTACTCGAAAAGCCATTTCGTTTACTCAAGGAATGCAGAAATATAGAGTAATGGCAAATGCCAAACATTTTCCAGGACATGGAGATACTGCATCAGATTCACATCATACATTACCTTTATTAGATTTTGATAAAGCGCGTTTAGATTCTATAGAATTATATCCATATAGAAAAGTATTTGATGCTGGTGTAGGTTCTGTAATGACAGCCCATTTAAATATTCCTAGTTTAGAATCCAATGGTAATTTGCCAACATCTTTGTCTAAAAATGTAGTAACTAATTTATTACAGGAAGAGCTGGGTTTTAATGGTTTAATAATCACTGACGGTTTAAATATGAAAGGGGCATCTAATTATGCCACTTCAGCAGAAATTGATTTGGCAGCTATACAAGCTGGCAATGACATACTCTTAATTCCGCAAGATGTACCATCAAGTGTCCGTTTGATAAAGCAATCATTAATGTTAAAAACATTAACAGAAGAACGGTTGGATTTTTCAGTTCGTAAAATTTTGAAAGCAAAATATTGGATGGGATTACACAATTATCAACCAGTAGTTTTAGAAAATTTACAAGAGGATTTAAATACGGTTGAAGATGAATTATTGCATAGAGAATTGGTTAAAAACTCAGTTACTTTAATCAAGAATAAAAAACAGAATATACCAATTGCGAATTTAGATTATCAAAAGATAGCCTACGTAAAATTAGGTGATGATTCAGGAAGTGACTTTTTAAAAACGTTAAAAAAATATGCCAAAGTAGATGTAATTTCTGATGAAAATTTAAACGGATTGATAAAGAAGTTAAAGCCTTACAACCAGATAATTATTGGTTTTCATAAATCGAACAATCATCCTTGGAAGAGTTATAAGTTTAGGCAAAAAGATTTAGTTTGGTTGCAAGAAATTGCCAGGAATAACAATGTTGTTTTAGATGTTTTTGCAAGTCCTTATAGTTTGTTGCAAATTAAAAGTTTCACAAATATTGAAACAATTTTAGTTTCTTATCAGAACAGTAAGTTAGCACAAGAATTGTCTGCACAATTACTTTTTGGGGCAATAAAAGCTAAAGGAAAATTGCCAGTTTCTGTTGGAGAAGAGTTCAAAGAAGGCTTTGGAATTGATACATACAGCTTAAGTAGGTTAGGGTACAGTATTCCTGAAGAAGTAAAAATGTCATCAACAAAACTAGCTTATATAGATACGCTTTCTAAAACTATTTTAAAAGAAAAAATGGCACCTGGTTTTCAAGTATTAGTGGCAAGAAAAGGAAAAGTAGTGTATGAAAAAAGCTTTGGCTACCACACAGAAAAAAAAGAACAACTTGTAAAAAATTCAGATATTTACGATTTGGCTTCTCTTACCAAAATTTTGGCATCTTTACCTTTAATTATGCAAGCTGAAGAAGAAGGAGAAATAGCATTAAATGCTGATTTAAAAGATATTTTGCCAACTTTTGAAAATACCAACAAAGCGGATGTTTCTGTAAAAGAAATCTTATCTCATTACGGCAAGTTAAAAGCTTGGATTCCTTTTTATTTAAAAACTCAAGACAGTATAACACATAAAAATTTAACCAAGATTTATCGCAATAAAAAATCCAAGACTTTTAACGTAAAAGTTGCTAAAGATTTATACATCAGAAAATCTTACAAAGACAGTATCTATAAATTCATAAAAGAAGTAGATCAGCGTGAAAAAGAAGGGTATAAATATAGTGATTTGGGATATTATCTTTTTAAAGAAGTACTAGAAAAAGAATATAGCAGACCTTTAGATAAATTGGTAAATCAAAAAATATATAGTTCATTAGGTGCTAATCGAATGACGTATTTGCCGCTTCAGAAATTCGATAAATCTGAAATTGTACCCTCAGAAAAAGATGATTATTTCAGAAACCAATTGTTACACGGTTACGTGCATGACATGGGCGCTGCAATGTTAGGAGGTGTCGCTGGTCATGCAGGTTTATTTGCGAATGCAAATGACGTCGCAAAAGTTATGCAAATGTATTTGCAAAAAGGTTTTTATGGGGGGCGACGTTACATAAAATCAGAAACGGTTGACAAATTTAATACACGTTATTACGAAGATAAAGAAGTAAGAAGAGGTTTAGGTTTTGATAAACCTCAGCTTAATCCAAAAGTTAAAGCCACTTGTGGTTGTGTTTCAGATGAAAGCTTTGGGCATTCTGGTTTTACCGGAACTTATACTTGGGTAGATCCCAAAAGTGAAATCGTTTATGTTTTTTTATCTAACAGAACTTATCCAACAATGGAAAATAGAGGGCTTATCAAAGAAAACATACGTACTCAAATTCAGCAGATTATTCAAGATGCTATTTTAGATGAGGCTTTTTAGAAGCTATTTCCAGCTTTCACTACTCGCTTTTTTCGTTCCTCAAAAGAGCTCAAACATATCGTTCAATCTGGGCTAAACTTGTCTGTTAACTTGTAGCTTTTAATTTAATTTTCAGTATTTGTAACAGAAAATTTGGTGTAAATCAAAATTAGTAAAAAAGAAACTAGATAATAAATTCTAGCTATTTTCCATCCTAAGAAAAAGTGAACTATAAAAGCTTGTAGTATATAGAAAATTGGAAAAGAAACAACATTTATTCCATATTTTAAAGTATCAACAAATTCAATTTCGCCAATATTTTTCGACATTTTTTTCCAAAGTAAATAAGGAAAAATACTATTTAAAAGAATAAGATAAAATAGAGGTTTTAAAATATGTATTGGTTTTTTTACAGCTTTAGGAAAACTGTTTTCAGCAATCATTTTATTTACTTTGTCAACTTCAGTAAAATCTACATTTGCATTATTTAGTTTTTGTAAAATTGTTTTATAATTTTCATCATCAGGAATATGAACTGTTAGTTTTTTTAGTTGATTACTTACATCACTCTTTAATATATTAATTGCTTTTGGTTTTAAATTGCTGTTTAAAATTTGTTTAGCATTTATAGCTTTTCCAAATTTTACTGATACTTTACAAGGATAAGTTGATGAATTTTGATAGGTAATTCCCACAGGAATTACAGAAATTTCTAAATCTTGATTTTCCTCTAAAGCACCAAAAACAATTCTTGTAAAACCTTTGCTTAAGGGTTTTATATTTCTGTCTCTAGAATGCCCACCTTGCGGAAAAATAATTAAAGTTTCTTCTCGTTTTAAAATATTAAAACATTTTTTAAAGACTTCTTCGTTGTTAGATAATTGTTTTCTACCATCTCTAATTCTATAAATTGGCATTAAATTTAAAGAGGCCAAAGCCTTTCTAATCAAAGGTTTTTTAAATACATCTGCTCTAACTAAAAAATGATTTTCTCTGGGATTAAAAGAAGTTACAAACAAAGGATCCATTAAAGCGTTTGGGTGATTTATAGCAAATAAAATAGCTCCTTTTTTTGGAATATTTTCTCTACCATAAATTTTTATTTGATTTGCATAAAAGTTCAAACTAATTTTTAGAAAAACTTTTACACTTTCATACCATATCTTTTTAATCATTATGTATTGTTTGTAATTTTTTAGTCTTTCTACCCCAAAAAGTGGCTAAAGCCATTCCAGAAAACACGTCCCAAATTCCCCAAAAAGCAGCTAATAAAGCCATACCACCCAAACCATCAAAAAAACCAAAAATTAAGAGTAAGCCTAAACCACCATTTTGAATTCCGGTTTCCATAGCTATTGTTTTACGATCTCTTTCATTTAGTCCAAAACTTTTTGCCGTGTAAAATCCTAAGATAAAAGCAAAAATATTATGGAAAATTACCAATGCCAATACATGGTGAATATGATTTATGAAAATCTCTAAATTTTGAGAAAATGCAATAAAAATTAGCGCAATAAAAACTAACATTGAAAGCGGTTTTAAAACCTTTTCTATTTTACCAGCCATTTCTGAATGATGATGTTTTATGAGCATTCCGCAAATTAAAGGAATTCCTAAAATTAAAGAAACCAGTTTTAATAAATCGATCCAATTGAGTTCTACAGTTTTTAAAATTTCGTTTGTAGGTTCATATAAGCTTCCCCAAAATTGCAAATTAAAAGGTGTCATAAAGATACAAATTAACGTTGCAAAAGCAGTTAAGCTAACAGAAAGAGCTGCATTACCTCCAGCCATTTTACTAAAAAAGTTAGAAACATTACCTCCTGGGCAAGCAGCAATCATCATCATTCCTAATGCAAAACTAGGATGAGGTTTTATCAATACAATTGCTAAAAAAGTTAAAGCAGGCAATAATACAAATTGTGAAAGCACACCTACAAAAACAATTTTAGGATTTTTTAATAATCGCTTAAAATCATCAAGAGTAATTGCTAATGCTACACCAAACATTATAATTGCAATTGCAATATTTAAAACCCATAAACCGCTAGCATCGAAGTTTATTTTTATATCGTCAATATTTATGACTGGATTAGTTTGTAAAAGCATATTCTATAATATTTGCACCCATTTTTAATGCTTTTTCTCTCAATTCTTTAGGATTGTTATGAATTATTTGATCTTCCCAACCATCACTTAAATCGGTTTCATAATCATAAAAAATAACGAGTCTTCCTTCATAAAAAAGACCAAAACCTTGAGCTGATTTTTTATCATGTTCATGAATTTTAGGAATACCTTTAGGAAATTTAAACGTTTGATTATAAACTGGGTGATTACTTGGTATTTCTTGAAATTCTAATTTTGGAAATACTTTTTTGAGTTCTCTTCTTATAAACTTATCTAAACCATAATTGTCTGAAATGTGCAAAAAACCACCAGAAATTAAATAGTTTCTAAGGTTTTGGGCTTCATCATTTGTGAAATATACATTGCCATGACCTGTCATGAATAGTGCAGGAAAATTATAAATATCATCACTATTTACGGCAACAGTTTGTGGATTTTTAGAAATATTAGTTTTAATATTTTGGTTGGTAAACTCAACCAAGTTAGGAATGGCTGTTGGGTTCGCATACCAATCTCCACCACCATTATATTTTAAAATAGCAATATCTTGTGCATTCATTTGTGAATATAAAAATAGCAGCAGTATTGTTGCAAATTGCTTCATAAAAAGTTTACAATTAATTTAAAGCAATATAGTAAAAATGACTTTATTGATTGATAAAAGAAACCATGTTTACGGCAACTAATCCAGCAGTTTCTGTTCTTAACCTACTTTCACCAAGAGAAATTGGAATATAATTTTTTTTCAAGGCTTTTTCAATTTCACTCGGGGAAAAATCTCCCTCAGGACCAATTAACAAAGTAGCGTGTTCTGACGGATTTATAATTTTCGATAGTGATTTCCTTTCTTGTTCTTCACAATGTGCGATATAAACTTTTCCATCAATATCTTGATTGATAAATTCACTAAATTTTATTGGTACGTTTAGTTTTGGTAGTGTAAACTTTAAAGACTGCTTCATTGCAGCTTGTATAATTTTCTCAAATCGTTCTATTTTTACAACTCTGCGTTCAGAGTTACTGCAAATTATTGGTGTAATTTCATCAATACCAATTTCTGTAGCTTTTTCTAAAAACCATTCTATTCTATCATTGTTTTTTGTAGGTGCAATTGCAATGTGCAAGTAGTAATTCCAGGGTTTTGGTTTCTGTTCAGAATTAGTAATTACTGCAATACATTTTTTATCACTAGCAATTGTAATTTTTGCATCGAATAGAAAACCTTTGCCATTGGTGATTTTCAGAATATCCGCCTCTTTTTTTCTTAAAACACGAACGATGTGTTTGCTCTCAATTTTATCAAAATTAATTTGAGTTGTATTGCTATTAATATTAGGATTGTAAAAAAGTTGCATTTTTAAGTATGATTCAAAGTTTTAAAAGTATTTCATTTTCGCCAACGGACTATTAATTTATCGTATATCTTTTCTGTAAGTTCTCCTTCTTTTATGAGTAATAGGTTTAAAGCCTTCCCAGATTTTTCTGATAGATTCATTGTCTTCTAATTCAGGAGTTCTAATACAGTTTATAATTCCCTTTTTACTAAAAGTTTTTGTGTATTGGTCAAAAATAATGGCAGTTACTCCTTTGTTTTGATATTCAGGATGCACACCAATTAAATAAAAAGTAACATCTTTTGCATGTTTTTTAGCTTGTAATAAATGAAAAATGCCGAATGGAAATAACCTTCCTTTTGCTTTTTGTAACGCTTTAGAAAAAGAAGGCATTACAATAGCAAAAGCGATTAATTTATTATTTTCATCCATTACAAATTTTATATATTCAGGATTGATGAAAGAAATATACTTTTTCTTAAAATATTCAATTTGTGCATCTGAAATGGGTACAAAAGTTGATAATTTGGAATAAGAAGCACTAAAAACTTCAAACATCTCATCAACATAAGGTATGATGTCTTTTGTTTTGCTAAAGTCTAGGGCAGTTAACTTGTATCGTCTTTTAATAACTTTGCTTATTCTGTTATAATAAACGGTATCAACATTCTTAAATTTAAACTTATTCTCTAAATATTCTTTTTCTTTAATGTAACCTAATTGTTCTAAATGATCTTTGTAGTAAGGGTGATTGTACCAAGTAATCATTGTACCTAAATGTTCAAAACCATCAATGAGAACTCCTGTTTTATCTAAGTTATTGAAACCTACAGGTCCTTCAATATACTTTAAGTTGTTTTCTTTACCAATTTGGGTAACTTTATCGAGCAAAGCTTTGGTTACTTCAATATCATCAATAGTATCGAACCAACCAAAACGCATTTTTTTTATTTTTTGTTGATTTACCTCGTACCAATTAATAATAGCAACAACTCTTCCAACAATTTTACCATCTCTGTAGGCTAATAAAAACTGAGCATCAGCATTTTTAAAAACAGGATTTTTTTTGACATCAAAATTGGCAATTTCATCGTTTATAATAGGAGGAACCCAATATTTATTTTGTGAATAAAGAGAAAACGGAAATAAAACAAAACGTTTTATTTCTTTTCTAGTTTTGGCTTCTTTTAGGGTGATCATAGTTTTTAGAGGTTTAATTTTTTTTCTTTCTGCTTCTCTTCGGTCTTGTTCCTCTATTTTTATCTTTCTTTTTAAAAATACTAAAAAATCGATTAAAAAAGCCACCTTGTTTTTTATCGTATTTAGAAATTGGAGTTTCTTTTATTTCTCTACCTTTATCATCTAACACTTTAAAGGTGTCTTTATGTTTGTCAATTCTAAATGAGACACCAAAACCGGCATAAAATCCAGTAGTTTCTCCTTCTACAAGAAATCTCGCAGAAGAGTTTAATTGAATATTATTATTATACAAAAAAGCTAAACCTGTTCCTAAATTAATGTTGTTTTGAGTTTTTTGAAAAATAGTTTGGTTTTCTATAAATGTAGACCATCTATCTGTAAAATTATAGGTCCCTGTAATAATGTATGAAAATTCAGAAAAATCAGTTCCTAATCTATCATAAAAAATGTTTGTAACTACATTTGTTTTGGTGCTTAAGTTTTGTTGAAGAAGCACTCCGATTTTAGGAGAAATACTTCTGGTTTTATAAATTTCACTTACAAAATCAGTGTTCATGCCAACATAAATAGCTACAGAAGGTATTAGTCTCTTGTAATCAAAAGCATGTCTTTTTTTCCAACTTCTTACTTCTTTACTTTTATCATCGTATTCTTGTTCATACACCAAGTATTTAGCGCCTAAAGTGAGTTTACTTAAACCACTTGAAAAATAGTGAGAAGTAAAAATGTTTTTAAAGGCAATTTTATCTCTTTGATAACTTGTCTGCAGATTAAGTTCTAATTTTTCAAGAAAAAAACTAGTTCTAAAAAGTAAATCGAAACCTAAAGACTGAGGCCTAGAAAACGTAGGTTCAATATAAGTATTTCTAAAAAACAGATTACTTTCAAACTGATAAATTCCTTTGCCAACACTGTAAGGGCTCTCAGAAAATCCAGGTTTATTAGAGTTAATAACCTCCGTATATTGCCCGTAGGATGATAAATAACTCACAAAAAATAAAAAAACACAACATTTTACAACAAGTTTTTTCATTTCCGAAAGTAATTTTACTTTAATTATAGGTTTACTAAACAAACATAATACAAAAAGGCTATTTTTAAAAGTATTGTATGCTTTTTTACCTTTTTCAAAGTTTTATACTTTGTTAACGTTACAATTGTTGCCAAATTGTTATTTTTGATTCACTTTAATATAAATACAATATGGGGTTACTAAAAACTTTAGTTTATATATTATTTTTCTACTATGCTTTTAAATTTCTCGCTAGATTATTGGCGCCTTTTTTAATTAAAAAAGTAGCAAATACTGTACAGAAAAAAGCCGAACAACAATTCGGTGGTAATCAGCAAAATACAAGTAACATTAAAGAAGGTGAAACTATTATTGACAAAGCACCAAGAAAACCCAATCAAAGTAATAATTCTGTAGGAGAATATGTAGATTATGAAGAAATTGATTAAATTTTTGCGTAGTAAAAAATCAACCAAAACACAACTTAAAATATTAAATTCTACTTTTGAAACTGAATAAACTTTTTCCATATATCATAGCAGTTGCCATATTTGTAATTGCTTCTTTAATTTATTTTCACCCTGTTTTAAAAGGGCAAAAAATTGCGCAATCAGACATTACTCAATTTAGGGGAATGGCAAAAGAAATTGCAGATTACAGGACAGCAAAAGATACTGAACCTTATTGGACAGGAGCTTCCTTTAGCGGAATGCCTGCCTATCAAATTAGTGCTTATTATCCTTATGATTTTGTAAGAAGTTTAGATAGGGTATTGCGTTTTTTACCAAGACCTGCAGATTATACTTTTTTATATTTTTTAAGCTTTTTTGTCTTAATGATGTCTTTAAAAGTAAAATGGAGATTAGCTATTTTAGGAGCACTTTCTTTTGGCTTTTCTACTTATTTAATTATCATATTTATTCCAGGTCATAATGCAAAGGCGCATGCCATTGCTTATATGCCCTTGGTTTTAGCTGGCGTTTTGTGGGTTTTTCAAAAGAAGTATGTTTTAGGATTTATTACTACAGGTTTAGCAATGGCCTTAGAAATTTATACGAATCACATTCAAATGACTTATTATTTAGGTTTTTGTTTGTTAATTTTAGGAATTGTAGAATGGATTAATGCTGTTAAAGAAAAAATCTTACTAACTTTTATAAAGCAGGCAATTATTATTATAGCTGCAGTAGCTTTGGGAGTCGGTGCAAATGCATCAAGATTAATGGCGATGAAAGAGTACGCAGATTATAGTACAAGAGGTAAATCTGAGTTGACTATAAATCCTGATGGCAGCGCGAAAGAAGCAACAAAAGGTTTAGACAAAGCTTATATAACGCAATACAGTTACGCTAAATTAGAAACGTTTAATTTATTTGTACCGCGTTTTATGGGAGGTGGAACTACAGAGCAATTAGGTGAAAGTTCTAATTTTTACCAGTTAATCGAAAAGAAGGCAGGCAAAAAGGTAGCTAAAGATTATTCGCAACAAGTGCTTACATATTGGGGGGACCAACCTATTGTTGAGGCACCTGCTTATATTGGAGCTGTAATTTTCTTCTTATTTTTTCTTGGTATTTTTTTAGTTAAAGGCAGATTAAAGCATTGGTTAGTGGCAGCAACTATTTTCTCAATTTTATTAAGTTGGGGACGGAATTTTGAAGGATTAACCAATTTTTTTATAGACTATATTCCTCTTTACAATAAGTTTAGAGCAGTTTCTTCTGTACAAGTTATTGCAGAATTGTGTGTTCCTATTTTGGGAGTTTTAGCATTAAAAGAATTCTTTTCTTCAGAATTATCGGTAGAAAAGAAAAGAAAATCTTTAGGAAAAGCAGTTATTGTTTTTGGAGGTTTAGTTCTTTTTGGATTCATATTTGCAAATATTTTTTCAACTTTTGAAGGCATAAGAGATGCAAACTACAATGATTTACCTGGTTTACTGGATGCAGTTATAGCAGATAGAAAATCAATGTTGTTTATGGATACTATACGTTCTTTGGTATTGGTAATTTTTTCAGGCGCTATCCTATGGTTTTTCTTAAAAAACAAGTTTAAACAAAGCTATGCCATAATTGCTTTGGGAGTTCTTATTTTATTCGATTTAATTTCAATTGATAAAAATTATCTGAGTGAAGAAGATTTTAAAGCATCAAGAAGAGTTGAAAAGCCTTTTAAAGCTTCAAATGCTGATAAACAAATATTAAAAGATAAAACACACTACAGGGTTGCAAATTTTGCAACAGATCCTATGCAAGATGGATCAACCTCTTACTTTCATCAATCAATTGGTGGATATCATGCAGCAAAAATGGGACGTTACAGTGAGTTATTTGAGTATCAAATTGCAAAAAATAACATGCAGGTTTTAAACATGTTAAATACAAAGTATTTTATAATTCCTGATGATAAAGGAGTGAAACAAGCACAACTCAATCCTGATTCAAATGGAAACGCTTGGTTTGTTAAAAATATAAAGTTTGTAAACTCTGCAAATGCCGAAATAAAAGCTTTGGATTCTCTAAACACAAAGAATACAGTCGTTATCGATAAAAGAAAACTTCCTGAAAATATTAATTTTAATATTCAGCAAGATTCAACAGCAACCATTCAATTAACCAATTATGATGTTACTAATTTAAGTTATCAAACTAAAACAGAAAAAGAACAATTTGCTGTATTCTCAGAAATCTTTTACAAAGATGGTTGGAATGCTTATATAGATGATAAGTTAGTTCCTCATTATCAGGTAAATTATGTTTTACGTGGAATGAAAATACCAGCAGGAAATCATAAAATTGAATTCAAATTTGAACCTAAAGTGATTCAAAGAGGTGGTTTTATCTCTTTAGCTTCTTATGGAATTTTAATAGTAGTTGCCTTTGGTTGGGTATTTTTAGATTTTAAGAAGAAAAGGAGTTCCTAATCTATATACTTATTTAATGGGAAATACTTCATTTGAAAAGGCTCTCCTTTTAATTTGTTTTAAAGACTTATTTTGTCTTCGATTTTATTAATTTTACGCTAAATAAAAACTCAAGTTTTGTATCAAAAAATACCGCATAGAAGATATAGTTTAACATTAAAGTTTTTACAAACTGCATTGCCTGCTCCTGCAACAATTTTAGATTTGGGAGTTAGAAATCCTTTTTCTGAAATTATGGAGCAAAATGGATACACTGTTATTAATACTAAAGGAGAGGATTTAGATGTTTTACCAGAAATTGTAAAAGACCATAAAGTAGATGCAGTTACTGCGTTCGAAATATTTGAACATCTAATTGCACCTTTTAATGTTTTAAGGGCAATTGAAGCGACTAAAATAATCGCTACAATACCATTAAGTTTATGGTTTGCAAGCGCGTATAGAAGTAAAACGGATATGTGGGATAGACATTATCACGAATTTGAAGATTGGCAATTTGATTGGCTTTTAGAAAAATCTGGTTGGCAAATTAAAAATACTGAAAAATGGACAAGTCCTATCAATAAAATTGGGTTTAGGCCTATTTTGCGAAAATACACACCAAGATACTATGCTGTTTTTGCTGAAAAAAATAGCTGATGAAAATAGGAATGATTTTAGATGAGGTTTTTCCTCCCGATCCTAGAGTAGAAAATGAAGCAGTTTCTCTGGTAAAAGCGGGTTATCAAGTTTTTCTTTTTTGCTTAAAATATGGTAATGAAAAACAGGATGAAATCATAAATGGAATTCAAGTTAAAAGATATAAGTCCAACAAGATTGAGTATAAATTTTCTGCTTTGGCTTATACCTTTCCGTTTTATACTTTTTTGATGCAAAAAAAAATAAAACATTTTATTTTAGAGCATAAATTAGACGCCATTCATATTCATGATATTAGGATTGCCGAGACTGTTTTTCAAGCTAATAAAAAGATTAGACTTCCAATAATTTTAGATTTACATGAAAATAGATCTGAAATAATGAAATTTTATCCTCATTTATCTAAATTTCCCGGTAAGTTTTTGATATCAACTGAAAAATGGAAAAAAAAAGAAGAACAATTTATAATGAATGCGGATAAAGTAATTGTTGTTACTCAAGAGTCTAAAAATGAAATATTACAAAGAGTTCCTGTTGGAGCTGATAAAATATTAGCCTTGCCAAATACAGTAAGAACCGATTTTTTTGAAAATATAATTACTTTTAAAGAGATAAATGAAGCATATATAAATAAGTTTGTTCTTTTGTATATTGGAGATACAGGAATTCGAAGAGGATTAATGACAGCAATAGAAGCTACAAAAATATTGAGCCAAGAGATAGACAATTTTAAACTTGTAATTATCGGTAAAAATTCATCAGACACTATTTTGAAACAACTGGTTAAAGATTTAAAAATTGAAAATTATGTTGATTTTTTAGGTTGGAAAGATCCGAAATACTTCGCTTCTTATATTTTGTCAAGTAAAATTTGCATATCGCCTTTACACAGAAACTTACATCATGATACCACATATGCCAACAAAATTTTCCAATACATGAGTTTTGGAAGACCTTTGTTAGTGAGTGACGCAATTGCACAAAAACAAATTGTTGAAAGCGCAAATTCTGGTTTGGTTCATCAAGAAAGAGATGTTAATGACTTTATTACAAAGACTCTTGAACTTTACAAAAGCGAATCACTAAGAAAAAAGTTAGGTGAAAATGGAGAACGATTTGTAAAGGAAGAATTTTCTTGGGAAAAAAAATCTAAAGCACTCATTAGTTTATACGATAAAATTTTAGTTTGAAAGTACTTATACTCACATATTATTGGCCTCCTGCAGGTGGTTCTGGCGTTCAGCGTTGGTTAAAATTTGTAAAGTATTTTCAAGATTTTGGTATTGAGCCTATCGTCTATACTGTGGATGATGCTAATTATCCTAAACAAGATAAAACTTTATTAAATGAAATACCAAAAGGTGTTGAAGTCTTAAAACAACCCATTTGGGAACCCACAGATATTCTATTTTGGAAAAATAAAAATAACCAAAAGAAAGATATTTCTAATAGTACAAATAGCGGTTTTTTATCATTTATTAGAGGTAATTTTTTTATTCCAGATCCAAAAATATTTTGGGTAAAGCCTTCGGTAAAATTTCTTCAGAAATATTTGAATGATAATGCGATAGATGTAATAATTTCTACAGGCCCGCCTCATAGTCTACATTTAATTGCTCAAAAATTACATCAAAAAAATACAATAAAATGGATTGCAGATTTTAGAGATCCTTGGACAGATTTGTATTATAATAGCGAGTTTAATCAATTAAAATTCGCAAAAAATAAAAACTTGAAACTCGAAAAATCTGTTATGAAAAATGCAGATTGCATTTTAACAGTTAGTAATTCTTTGAAAAAGGAGTTTGATAAAACAGCAAAAAGAGTAGAAGTAATTACAAATGGCTATGATGATGAGGATTTGTCTAACAAAACTCAAAAATTGGATGTAAAATTTACCATTTCATATATTGGTTTGTTGCCAAAACAGAGTAATCCAAAACTATTATATAAGGTTTTAAATGTTTTATGTTTAGAGAATCTAAATTTAAAGAATGATTTACAATTGAATTTTATTGGGGATATTTCTGATGAAGTAAAAAAGGAAATTGAAGTCAATAATTTAGGAGCTAATACATCGTTTATAGGTTATGTTAGTCACAAAGAAGCGGTTCAATATCAAAAGAAATCACAAGTTTTACTTTTGTTGATCCCTAATGTAAAAAAATCCGAAGGTATTTTAACAGGTAAACTTTTTGAATACCTCACAGCAAAAAGGCCTATTTTAGCAATTGGACCTGAGAATGGTGATTTATCAAAAATATTGAAAGAAACAAATGCGGGAGTTGTAATTGATTTTAATGATGAGGCGAAATTGACATCGGAAATATTAAAATTATACAAACAATTTAAAAGAGGAAAATTAGTGACAAATTTTAAAGATATTGAACAGTTTCATAGAAAGGAATTGACAAAAAAAATATCAGAAATCATAAAATCGATTTAAAGAAAAAAATGGGTATTGTATTAAAGCAATCTTTTCGAAATACATTAATTATATATTTAGCTTTTTTAATTGGTGGTATTAATACAATTGTTTTTTATCCTAGATTTTTAGGATCTGAATTTTATGGTTTAGTAACTTTTTTATTATCATCCACAAATGTAATTATGCCCTTAACTGCTTTAGGTGTGCATTATACAATTATTAAATTTTTTTCCTCTTATCAAACAAAAGAACAGAAAGATAAGTTTTTATCATCGGTAATTTTTCTTCCAATTTTAATAGCATTGCCTCTGGGTTATTTTTGGGATTTTGTGCATAACTTTATAATGAATAATGTATCTGAAAAAAATCAAAACATCGAAAATTATACGTTTTCTATTTACATTATTACGGTTTGTTGTGCATATTTTGAACTTTTTTATTCTTGGACCAAAGTACAATTGAATACCTTTTTTGGTAATTTATTAAAAGAAGTTTGGAATAGAGCAGCTGTTATGATTCTTTTGGTTTCAGTATATTTTAAATGGATTACAAATATTGAATTTATTACTTTTTTAACAATAGCTTATATTTTAAGAACTTTAATAATGATGTTGTATGCGTTTAAAGTATACTTTCCAAAATTTTATTTTAGGTTGCCCAATAATTTTGATGAAGTTATAAAGTATTCTCTTTACATTATTCTTGCTGGGAGTGCAGGAGCTATTCTATTAGATATAGATAAAATTATGATTCCTAGTAAAGAGACCATAGAAAAAGCCGCATATTATACTGTAGCCGTTTTTATAGGATCTTTTATAGAAGCGCCTAGTAGAGCAATGAATCAGATTTTACAGCCTTTAACATCTAAGTCATTAAATGAGGCTAACAAAAATGAAGTAGAAAATTTGTATAAGAAGAGTTCTATTAATTTACTCTTAATTGGAGGTTTTTTCTTTTTATTAGTAAATTGTGGAGTGCATGAGTTGTTTAAATTAATGCCAGAAAAAGGTTATGCAGGTGGTGAATATGTGGTTTTAATGATTTCTTTAGCAAAATTATATACCATGTTTTTGGGTAGTAACGGAGCTATAATTAGTAATTCTAAATTTTATAAAATCACATTGCCTCTGGGATTAGGTATGGCCTTAGGCGTTTACTTTTTAAATAAGTTATTTTATTTTAATTTAGAATTAGGTACCAATGGCTTAGCATTATCAACATTAATTATCATATTAGTTTTTAATACGGTCAAGCTTTATTTTGTGAAATCTAAATTTTTAATAACTCCTTTTACGAATAAAACATGGAAGTTGTTTTTTGTAATACTTGCTTTATTCTGTATGTTTTATTTTTGGAATTTTTCATTACCAACTTTGCAGTTTTTTAATAGAGATATATCTCCACTTTTTAATCTTGCTTTAAAAAGTGTTTTAATTATTGTTTTTTATTTGTTTTTAGTAGTAAAATTATCCATATCAAATCAAATTAACGAATTAATAAATAAGGCGCTTAAAAATTACAAGTAACAATCTATAAAATCTGTAATAAGGTGAAAAAGTAAGGCAATAGCAATAATTCTTGTTTTCTTAAAAAATAAACCAGTTATATAAATTCCTGCGGCAATATAAGAATGCAGCGGATGAAAATTAATACTACATCTTCCTTTATCAAAAATAGGATTTGCTAATAAATGATCTAAATCAATTAGCATAGATAATAGAAAGATACTATATACTATTTTCCATTTTTCTCTAAAAAAGAAATACGCAAAAAAGAAAGGAACAACAAAGTGCAATGAATAGTGAACTATAAATTTGGACATAAAAAAAGACTTATGGTAAAAATAAGCCTTTTTTAATAACAATTAGTTATTTACAACTGGGGGAAAATGCTATTGAAGTCAAATTTAGAACTTATCTTAGAAATATCTGTTTACATATGTAAAGAAACTCTATTTAGAGTAAATTTCTTTTCGAATTCTACTCAATTGAACAGCAGAAACATTTAAGTAAGAGGCAATATGATACTGTGGAATAAGTGTTTCAATATCTGGAATTTCTTTTTTTAATTTTAAATAAAGTTCTGTTGCGTTTAAAAAGGCAAGTTCTTCAATTCTTGTTTCCAATAAGAAAAAAATATTTTCTAAAATTTGGGAGTATAATTTTAAAATATTGGAATCCTTTTTTGCGAGTTCTTTAAAATCTTTAAAGTTAAACTTATAAACAACACAATCTGTAAGGCATTCGTAAGTTAGTCTGCTAGGTTGTCCTGAAATTAATGAGCCTAATGATCCAGTCGTTTTACCCGCAGTAAATAAAGACCGTGTGTACTCTTTGCCTTTGTCGTCTGTATGAAAAGATCTGATAATACCTTGTTTTACGATGTAGGAATTTTTGCATATTTCACCTGTTTTAGCAATAATCTCATTTTTTTTTAAACTTACTTCTGAGGCTAATGCTAGTAATGAATTCAAACTTTTTTCAGGACAATCTTTAAAATTATTTTTAAAATCTTTAAGTGTAAACATATTGAAAAGAAATACTTTCTAAAGATAATTAAAAAAATATAAATTTTAAAGTATTAGAGATAACTTAATGCGTTTGGACCTTCCATAAAAAGCAAATCTAAAATAGATAAATTTGAAATAAAACCATGTTTATCGTCAAACATTTGAGTGTATGGTTTTAATTTTTTTTTAGGTTGATGATTCTTGTCAGCAAGTCCTCTAAAATCTATTTTTTCATCTTCTTTTTCATAAGAAGTTGTTTTGGTAAATGATATTTCTAATTGTAATATATCATTTATAAACAGAAAAGTATCAATATTTAAATCGTATAGATATTTGTATTTGTTATGAAAGATTGGTGCAATTTCATCCTCTAAAAAATCAAAGAAGGGAGATGTTCTGTAGGCAACTTGTAGAGATTTAAAATGTTGATCTTGCCAACTAAAGTTATTTTCAATTAAAGTATCCTTCGCTTTTTTTTTGCCGTTAACAGCTTGATTTTTTGTTGGAATACTCAGTAATTGTTTGCCATTGCTATTATAAATATAACAGCGGTTTCTAAAACTCTGCTTCTGAAAATTATCTTCTACTTCAAAAGTAATTGTGTCACTTTTCACAATCTCTGAATATTGAGAAATAGGAGAGAAGTATGTGGGGATAAATATTGACATTTTTCAGTCTTTAATGCTAAGAAATTATTTAAGCTTTCTTCTTTTTTCCTTTATAAAAACTCCAACCAAAATATAAAGCAATCAATGCAAAAACAAAATATCTATAAGATACAGGTTCTCCATCACCGCCAACTGTGGTAAACATTCTGTTCCAACGAATGGATTTTATTTTCTCACCAAAACTAGCAGCATCTGCATCCCAACTAAACCAAATTAGAACTGGTTTTCCTAAAACATGATCAAAAGGAACATAACCCCAATAACGAGCATCTAGAGAATTGTGTCTATTATCTCCAATTAAATAAAAGTAATCTTGCTTAAAGGTGTAAGAATCTACTTTTTTACCGTTTACAAAAATATCATCACCGTTTACAACTAAATCATTATTTTCATAATTCTTAATGATTTGCTCATAAAAAGGCAATGAACTTTTATTTAATTTAACCGTTTTTCCAGCTTCAGGAATATAAATAGGGCCAAAGTTATCTTGACTCCACCCTAATTCTTTAACATGAGGAAAAATAGCGTTATCCGCTTCATGGTTTATTTTGGTAACAGAAATAGTTAATGGATATTTTTTTAGTCTTGCAACCTCTTCATCAGTCATATTAATATTGATTTTATTATCAACATTAATCATTTTTAAACGTTGTGCAAATTTAGGGTTAACACCACCAGCAACCTCTGTGTACAAAGAATCTTGTCCTATTTTTGAGAGGTTTCCATTTTCTTTTATTACTTTTTGTACTTTCTCATTCTCCCAATATTCAGTCAAAATTTTATAAACTCCTGTTCTTTCCTTATCTAATAAAAATTTAGGGTATGTACTTTGAGAAATAGGTTTCTTGCTTTCAAAAGTATAATAAAATTGCAATTTTGCTCTGTAAGGCAACGCATTCTTTTTCCCATTAATGTAAAAATAGCCATCTCTCATTTCAAGAGAATCCCCTGCAATTCCAACACAACGTTTTACATAATTTGTCTTTTTATCTACTGGTTTATAAGTAAATTTCCCAGAATTATCTCCCCACATTGTAGCCAAAGAATCTGCGGGCCAATTAAAACAAACAATATCATTATTCTTTATTTTTTGTAAACCGGGTAAACGTGTATAAGGTAATTGAGGGTTTTTTAAGTAAGATGCTGTGCCTGTAAAAGGCAAAGAATCATGAACCATTGGTGCTGCAACTACGGTTGATGGTACTCTTGCACCATAATGGAATTTACTCACAAATAAATAATCACCCACTAATAAAGATTTCTCTAAAGATGAGGTTGGTATTGTAAAAGGCTGCATAAAATAAGTATGTACTAAAGTTGCAGCAATAATTGCAAAAGTTATAGAACTCACCCATTCGCCTAATTCTGATCTTGGTTTTGTGCTTCTTTCGGAATTGTATTCACCATCGGTTGCATAATTGATATAAAAAATATATAATCCTAAAGTTACAAGTACTAAAAATGAATCTAGTTTTTTATAAAAACCAAAAGTTCTTATAGTTTCTATCCAAATAACAGGAAACATTAATAAATTTACAACAGGAATAAACAATAATATAATCCACCATTTTGGGCGATTAATTATTTGCATTAAAACAATTCCATTATAAACAGGCAATGCTGCTTCCCAAGCTTTTCTTCCTGCTTTTACATACAATTTCCAAGTTCCTAAAAAGTGTATTACTTGTATTGCTATAAAAAAGATAAACCATTGTGTGTAAGTCATAATATATTTTTAGTTTCCTTAAAATGGAAATAATTTGATGTTTGTAAGGCGCAAAATAAAAAAAAAGTTACAGTTTTTAGGAGATGTTTAACACATCTTTCATAGAAAAAACACCTTGTTTCCCAATAATCCATTCTGCAGCAATTACCGCACCTAAAGCAAACCCTTTTCTATTATGCGCTGTATGCTTAATTTCTATGGTATCTACTTCAGATTTATACCAGACAGAATGTGTTCCTGGTACATCCGGAATTCTTTTTGCTACAATAGGAATATTTTCTTCGGATGAAATACCTCCCAGTTCCCATTCTTTTTTTGAAGAGTTTTCAATAACTCCTTCTGCCAAAGTAATCGCTGTACCACTTGGTGCGTCTAATTTTTTTGTGTGATGAATTTCTTCCATAGAAACATTATAGTTTTCTAAAGTACTCATCATTTTTGCCAATTGTTTATTAAGTTCAAAAAAGATATTTACCCCAACACTAAAATTGGATGCATAGATAAAACCTCCTTTTTGTTGTTTGCATAAAGCAACAGCATCATCATATTTTTCAAGCCAGCCTGTGGTTCCTGAAATTACAGGAATATCATTATTTAAACAATTAGTTATGTTGTTAAAGGCAGAATTTGGTATACTAAAATCTATTGCTACATCTGCCAAAGTAATGTCAATTACATCATCCATATCTTTACGAATAACAATTTCATGACCTCTAGAAACTGCAATTTTTTCAATTTCTTTACCCATTCTTCCATAACCTAAAAGTGCAATCTTCATTTTAAAAAGTATATTTAAATTTTAAACCAACAGTTGGTGCTTCAAATTTTACAGGATCAGACATAAAAGTAGGTCTTAATGATAAGTTATCATCTGTATTAAATTGCAGCAGATGTGCATTTACACTCGCTTCTAAGATTTGTAACACATACAAAATAATACCTGATAAAAGTGAAAAATCTCTATTTTCTTGAAGCGTCTCTTGAGCTGTTTCTAGTGTAGTCAGAGATATTACTTCTGTTCCATTATCTAAAGTAAATTCGTCTTGTAAACCAGCTTTTCTTAATCTATAAGCGGTTCTATATCTTTTATAATCGCTATTATTTATTTGATAATAATATGCAGGTATTGCCAACGCTCCCCACACAATGGGTACTTTCCAATATTTTTTATTGTAAGCTTGCCCCATACCAGGAAAAATGGCAGAATAAAATGCCGCTTTAGATGGTGCTAAAGGATCATAAATACCTTGTTGGATTTTGAGCTTTCCTTTAATTTTTAAATCAGTTTTTTTATTCTTAGTTGAAATGGTATCTTTTTGTCCAAAAAGATTTGCAACAACTAAAGCAAAAAAAAGTAGTAATATGTTTTTTTTAAAAAACACCTATTTCAGTAAGTTTTTAATACGATTAAAATCTTCTTCTGAATGAAAAGGAATGGAAATTTTTCCTTTTCCATTATTACCCATTGTAATGTCTATTTTATGACCAAAAAAAGCGCTAATTTCCTTTTTACTTTTGCTTACAAAAGACGGGATTGATTTCTTTTTTGTTTTAGTAATTGATCCTTTCTTTAAGTTTTTAACCAAATCTTCGGTTTGCCTTACAGATAGTTTTTCTCTCAAAACTTTTTCATAAATGGCTAATTGATCTTCCGTATTTTCTACATTAATCATTGCACGTCCATGGCCCATAGAAATAAAACCGTCTCTCATCCCCGTTTGTAATATTGGGTCTAACTTTAACAAACGTAAATAATTGGTTACTGTAGAGCGTTTTTTACCAACTCTCATGCTCAATTCTTCTTGCGTTAATTGAATTTCATCAATTAAACGTTGGTATGAAAGTGCTACTTCTATAGGATCTAAATTTTTACGCTGAATATTTTCAACCAATGCCATTTCAAGCATTTCCTGGTCATTGGCAATTCTAATGTAAGCAGGTACTGTTTTGTTCCCAATTAATTTTGATGCTCTAAAGCGTCGTTCACCCGAAACTAATTGAAATTGATTTCCTTCCAATTTACGAACAGTGATCGGTTGAATTACCCCTAATTCTTTGATTGAGCTCGCTAATTCACGCAAAGCTTCTTCATCAAAATACGTTCTGGGTTGATATGGATTTACATCTATTAAATCTAATTCAATTTCTATAATATTACCAACAACTTTATCTGCATTTTTATCTGATGCAGAATTGATGTTTGGTGTTTCTTGCAATAATGCAGATAATCCTCTTCCTAAAGCTTGCTTTTTAGTAGCTTTTGCCATCTTACGAATTCTTTTTTAATAATTCTTGCGCCAAATTTAAGTAATTTATAGCACCTTTACTTGTTGAATCGTAAGCAATTATGCTTTCTCCATAACTTGGGGCTTCACCTAAACGTGTATTTCTTCTAATGATTGTATCAAAAACCATGCTAGAAAAGTGTTTTCTAACTTCATCCACCACTTGATTTGATAAGCGTAAGCGAGAATCAAACATTGTTAATAATAAACCCTCGATATCTAAATTTGCGTTGTGTATGTTTTGCACGCTTTTAATCGTATTTAATAATTTTCCTAAACCTTCAAGTGCAAAATATTCACACTGAATCGGAATAATCACGGAATCTGCAGCTACTAAAGAGTTTAAGGTGATTAAACCTAGTGAAGGAGCACAATCAATCAAAATATAATCGTAATCATTTTTAATGTCTTGTACAGCCTTTTGTAACATATATTCTCTATCTTGCTTATCTACTAGCTCAATTTCTATGGCAACTAAATCTATATGAGCAGGAATAATGTCTAAATTTGGTGAATCTGTTTTAATAATAGCATCTTTTGCAGCTACTGTATGCTCTAAAACTTGATAACTACCATATTCCACAGCTTCTACATCAACTCCTAAACCAGATGAAGCATTTGCTTGAGGATCAGCATCTATTAGTAAAACTTTTTTCTCTAAAACCCCTAAAGAAGCTGCCAAGTTAACACTTGTAGTTGTTTTACCAACGCCTCCTTTTTGATTTGCAACAGCAATAATTTTTCCCATAATAACTTTTGGTTACTGAAGAGTAAAATTACATTTTTTTCTGTTTTAATTGATGTAAAGATGTTAACAAAAATATAAAAACACAATAAGTTGTTTTATAGCTCATTATGTTTTGTTTTTTTAAGTTTTTAAACAATTTTATAGCAAAAAAAATAGATTTATAAAATTGATTTTAAATTGTGATTTAAGCTGTTTTTTCTGGAATATTATCAAGTACTTTTAAAAGTAATTTCCAGAATTTTTGTGTTGATGAAATTTGAGCTCTTTCATCTGGAGAATGGGCTCCTTTGATATTTGGTCCAAAAGAAATCATTTCCATTTCTGGGTAATTTTGGCCTAAGATACCACACTCTAATCCTGCATGACAGGCAGCAATATGAGGTTTTTCATTAAACAAGTTGATATAAGTACTTTCTAATGTTTTTAAGATTGATGAATTCATATTTGGTAACCATCCAGGATATTCTCCAGAAAAATCAACTTTAAAATCTGCCAATTCAAAACACGCGCGTAAAGAATTTGCCAAATCCCATTTATTACTTTCTGATGAAGAACGTGTTAAACAAGCAATTTTAATTTTACCTTCTTTTACAATAATCTTGGCAATGTTATTTGAAGTTTCTACCAATCCTTCAACATCAGGACTCATTCTATAAACACCATTTAAAGCAGCATAAATAGATTTTAAGAATTTTATTTGAATACTTGGTTCCATTACAGTAGTTGGAGTTTCAATTTCTTTAATATCAATGTTTAAATTTTCTTCTATGGTTAAAAACTCATTTTTTATGTCACGAATTAAAAGTTTTTTTTCTTCTAAAAACGAGGATCTTGTATTGTTGTCAATACATAGTTTTGCAAAGCTTTCTCTTGGAATAGCATTTCGCAAACTTCCTCCATTAATTTCAGAAATTTGTAAACCATATTTTTCATAACCATCAAAAAGCAAACGATTCATTATTTTGTTGGCATTTCCTAAACCTTTTACAATATCCATTCCAGAATGTCCCCCGTTTAAACCGGTTATTGAAATTGAATATCCTGTAGTGTTTTTAGTAACTTTTTCTTCAACATAGTTTTTAGTAGCAGTAACATCAATACCTCCCGCACATCCAATTCCAATTTCATCATCTTCTTCAGTATCTAGATTTAATAAGATTTCACCTTTTAAAATTCCACCTTCTAAACCCATTGCACCTGTCATCCCCGTTTCTTCATCAATTGTAAAAAGAGCTTCAATTGCTGGATGAGAAATATTAGTAGAAGATAAAACAGCCATAATTGCTGCAACGCCTAAACCATTATCTGCGCCTAAAGTTGTCCCTTCAGCTTTTAACCAATCACCATCAACATACATTTTAATACCTTCTTTTTCAAAATCAAAAATTGTATCTGCATTTTTTTGGTGCACCATATCTAAATGTGCTTGCATAACAATGGATTTTCTGTTTTCCATTCCAGAAGTTGCTGGTTTTAAAATGATAACATTCCCAACTTTATCAACTTTAGTTTGTAATTTTAGTCTATTACCAAAATCAACCATAAACCGAATTACTTTCTCTTCTTTTTTTGACGGCCGAGGGACAGCATTTAAATCTGCAAAATGATTCCAAACTACTTTTGGTTCTATGTCTCTAATATCTTTTGTCATAAAGGAATTTCTAAAATTTATTTGTCAAAAATACGCTTTTATAAGACCAAAAAAAAGCCTTCTTTAAAAGAAGGCCTTTATAATTTTGAAAAAACTTTTAGCTCATTTCTATCACAATATCTTCAATGTTTTTACGTACCTTTTTTAAGTCTTTCATATAATCATCAGCAGCTCTAAATCCAATAGGTAAAACTAAGGTTGAGGTTAAGTTTTGTTCTCCTAAATTTAGTACTTCATCGTATTTTTCAGGAACAAAACCTTCCATAGGACAAGAGTCTATTTGCTCTGAAGCACAGACTGTTAATAGGTTTCCTAAAGCTAAATAAGCTTGGTTTTTATTCCATAAGAATAACTCTTCTTGTGTTTTTTTCTCAATTTCAGCCGTTAAAAACTCTTTAAAAGGAGTTAATATCGAATCTGGTGTTTGCCTAAGTTTTTGAACTAATTTGAAGTAATTTTCTACTTCTTTGGTTGTATATTCTTTTGGTATACAAATCACTAACAAATGAGAAGCGTCTAAAACTTGAGGTTGATTCCAAGAATGCTCAACTAGCTTTTTCTGAATCTCTTTTTTATTTATAACTAATAACTTTAAAGGTTGCAATCCATAAGAAGTGGCTGTTAAATTAAATGCTTCTTTTAATGTTTCTATTTTTTGTTGAGGTACAGATTTATTGATGTCAAATTTTTTGACAGCATATCTCCACTTTAAACTATCTATAATATTCATATAATTATTTTTTGCAAAATTAGTTGATATAACCAGTTTAAAAATGCCGACATAATTATAAAAATTGATGGTAGTATAAATTTTTTGTACCTTGAAAAGAAAAAGCTATGACTGAAGATTTTCTCCATTATTTATGGAGGTATAAGTTATTTTATACTTCCATTTTACAAACAACAAACAAACAAACGATTTTTGTTAAAAAGACGGGGTTACATAATAAAAATGAAGGACCGGATTTTTCAAATGCACATTTAGAAATTGATAATCAACTTTGGGTTGGCAATGTAGAGATACACATAAAATCTTCTGATTGGTATTTACATAAACATGAAGAAGATGTAAATTATGATGCAGTTATTTTACACGTAGTTTGGGAGCATGATGTAGATATTTTTATGAAAAACAGCAAACCTTTGCCTACATTAGAATTGAATAAATTTGTGAATGAAAGTTTACTTAAAAATTACAACAGTTTAATTTATCAAAAACAAAATTGGATACCTTGCGAGAATCAGATTACAAGTATAGACGATTTTTTATTGAACAATTGGTTAGAACGTTTGTATTTTGATCGTTTGGAGAGAAAGTCTCAAATTATAAAAGAATTTTTACAACATACTAGATATGATTTTGAAGCAACTGCATTCCTTTTACTAGCAAAGAATTTTGGTTTAAAAATAAATGGAGATGCTTTCTTACAAATGGCAAAGTCAATTGATTTTTCTGTAGTTAGAAAAGTACGCTCTGATGAACAGCAATTAATGGCTTTATTTTTTGGTCAAGCGGGTTTTCTTGAAGAAGATATACAAGACACTTACCATAAAAATTTAAAGGATAATTATGTTTATTTAAAACACAAATATCGTCTAAAACCGATCTCTAGAAATTTATTTCAATTTTTTAAAATGCGTCCTAATAACTTTCCAACGATTAGATTAGCACAATTAGTTGCATTGTATTTTAAACATCAAAATTTATTTTCGAAATTAATGATTACAGATCATAAGGAGCAGTTTTACCAGTTGTTTTCTATAACAATACACGATTTTTGGAAATCACATTATACTTTTGAAAAATCCTCTAAAAAAGCACAAAAGAAACTTACAAAATCTTTTATAGACCTTATTTTAATCAATACGATTATACCATTAAAATTTGTTTATCAAAAAAACAAGGGTGATTTGAAAGATGAGATTTTCTTAAACTTAATTAGACAAGTAACATCAGAAAAAAATAGTGTTATTTCTAAATTTAGTAAAATGAAGGTATTATCTAAAAATGCTTTGGAAAGTCAATCTTTATTGGAGCTTAAAAATAACTATTGCACAAAGAAACGTTGTTTGGACTGTGCAATAGGTAATCATTTATTAAAAGCTTAAAAATTATTTTGCTAAAAGTGATTTTAATGGATTACTCTACAAATTCTTTAGCCACATTTACCTGTACTTTTTTGAACTCTATAAATATTTTCAGTAGTTTTTTTCTATTTGAAATTTGAATAGTTCTGATTTGAACTGTTTCTTACTTTTTTAAATATTTATCAGTTTGTTTTGCTTAAATCCTGATTTTATTCTAAATTACAGTTTTAAAAAAAGGTATTTTTAAATACAACTTAGGTTATATTTTAAAAGTCTAAATTTCAAAACAATTATGATTCTAAGTTTTGCATTTTTTGTTGAAAAAACTAATCTTTAGTCAATTTTTCATCAAAGTTTTCAATCGCTTGAATTATAATTTTTACAGCCTCAATATAAAATTCTTTGTTTATCGTGCTGTAGGTATCTGTATGTCTATGATAATCTTTATGATCTGGAACTCCAAAATAGATAAATGGTATGTTTTCTTTGTGAAAAACACTATGGTCAGAAGAAAAAGTCCAATCTGATTGTGTTTTATTATCAGGATCGTCATGACCAAAAAGGAAAATTATTTCTTCTGAATGAATAGTTTCTAAGGGCCGTCTTAAATATGGATAATGATGCAAGCCACAAGCAAATAATTCAGGATCGTAATCACTATGTGCAATCATATCCAAATTAATATTTAGTACAATATTTGATTTATCTTTATAGGTTTTTAAAAAATATTTAGCACCCAAAGAACCAATTTCTTCAGCATCTAAAGCAGCAAAAATTAAATTGTGTTTAGTGGTCTTATCCTTAAAATACGCTGCAATGGTAAATAAAGCAGCTGTTCCTGAAGCATTACTATCTGCTCCATTATAAATTTTTTCGTCTCTTATGCCCAAGTGGTCATAATGTGCAGTTATTACAAAATTTTTATCACTTTGCCCTTTTAACATACCTATTACATTAGCACCTGAAGCTATTGTATCTGGGATATTAGAGTAATCATTTAAAGGTTTTGACTTGTACATAGGGAAAACCTCACGTCTTAGTTTTCCTTTAAAGTTATGCGAGAATACTTGTAAATAATTATTATTGGCTACTTTTTGTAAATTAAGCTGTTTAAATTTATCTATGATAAATTTTTGAGCCTTTTTACTTCCCGGTCTTGAAAAGGCCCTGCCTTCATACGAGTCATTAGACAGCGTTTCAATGTTTTTCAACAATTGGTCACTATCAATATCAATTGTTTTATGCTTTTTACAGCTCCCAAAAACAATTAAAAACAGCATAAATGTTAAAATTTTTGTTTTCATTATTGTTAGTATTATCTAAAAATCAGGGAACTTATACAAATATAAAAAAAAAGACCATTAGAAACAATGGTCTTTTTAAACAAACAACTAAATTTTAAAACCTATGAGTTTTAAAATGTTATAAATATTTTAGAAGCAGTATTTATTTTCTGCTTTTAATTTTTCAGCAATGGTGTTGCGTAAGGCTATTACATTCGGGTAATTCGCATATTTTGTAAAACGTTTTAATCCCATTAATAGCATACGCTGCTCATCCCCTTCAGCAAAAGAAATTATTCCCTCTCTACCATTTTTTGAAACAATTTCAACAGCATTATAAAGGTATAATCTTGCCATTGCTATTTGCCCTTCCTGAGCATCTTCACCAAAACGTTTGGCATTTTTCTCTGCTCTTAGTAGTGTAGATTCAGCCATATAAACTTCGTTTAAAATGTTAGCTGCAGCAATTAATAATTGTTGATGCTTTTCTAAATCTGGTCCGAATTTTTGAATAGCAGAGCCTGCAACCATTAAAAATACTTTTTTCATTTTGGCAATCATTTCTTTTTCTTCAGCAAATAATTCTGAATAATCAGGAGTGTCAAAAGAAGGAATACCCATAAGTTCGTCTGCAACTGCAGTTGCAGGTCCTAGCAAGTCTACATGACCTTTCATTGCTTTTTTAATTAACATACCTACTGAAAGCATTCTATTAATCTCGTTTGTTCCCTCGTAAATACGAGCAATTCTGGCATCTCTCCAAGCAGCTTCCATAGGAGTTTCTTCAGAGAATCCCATTCCACCAAAAATTTGTATTCCCTCATCGGCGCAAGCTTGTACATCCTCAGAAACCGTAACTTTTAAAATTGAGCATTCAATAGCGTATTCTTCAACTCCTTTTAATTCAGCTTCTTGATGAGAATTACCAGCGGCTTTTCTCATTTCAATTCTGTCTTCTATATCCTTCGCTGCTCTATAACTTGCAGCTTCTCCTGCGTATGTATTTGTTGCCATTTCAGCTAATTTTGCTTTGATGGCCCCAAAATCGGCGATAGGAGTTTTAAATTGTTTACGTTCTGTGGCGTATTGTAACGCTGTTGTTAATACTCTTCTTTGAGAATCGATACAAGCTGCAGCTAGTTTTATACGGCCCACATTCAATGCATTTACAGCAATTTTAAATCCACCACCTCTTATAGATAGCATATTTTCTGCTGGAACTAAAGTATCATTAAAGAATACTTGTCTTGTAGAACTTGCTCGAATTCCTAGTTTATGTTCTTCTTCTCCCAATGTTACTCCATTAGGATTCGCAGCATCATATTCAACAATAAACCCAGTAATATTTTTGTCATTTTCAATACGAGCAAAAACAATCATCAAATTGCAAAATCCTGCATTTGAAATCCACATTTTTTGTCCGTTGATTTTATAAGATTTTCCATCTTCTGATAATTCGGCAGTTGTTTTACCAGAATTCGCATCAGATCCAGCACCGGGTTCAGTTAGGCAGTATGCACCCATCCATTCTCCTGAAGCTAATTTTGGTACATATTTTTCTTTTTGTTCTTCTGTACCATATAAAGTAATTGGCATGGTTCCAATTCCTGTATGCGCACCAAAAGCTGTACTTAAAGAACCATTTCCACTAGAAATATATTCACAAGTAATCATTGTAGATACAAAACCCATTCCCATTCCTCCGTATTCTTCAGGAACTGCAACTCCTAAAAACCCAAGTTCACCAGCTTTTTTCATTACCTCTTCTGTTAAAGCGTAATCTTTTGCTTCAAAACGGTCTCTATGAGCCACAATTTCTCTATCTGTAAATTCTCTTACAGCTTCTTTCATCATTATTTGCTCTTCAGAAAAATCTTCTGGAGTAAATATATCTTCACATTTTGATTCTTTTACAAGAAATTGTCCTCCTCTTAAAATCTCTTTATCAACTGTTTCCATGATTTATATGTTTTCTTATGTTATTAATTTAAAAATTCGAAAATGCCCGCAGCACCCTGACCAGTTCCTACACACATGGTTACCATGCCGTATTTCCCTTGCATATTTCTTTTGCGCATCTCATCAAATAATTGAACAGATAATTTAGCACCTGTACAACCTAAAGGATGCCCTAAGGCAATTGCGCCTCCATTTACGTTGATGATATCTGCATCTAATCCTAATTCACGAACAACAGCTAATGATTGAGAGGCAAACGCTTCATTTAATTCGATTAAGCTAATGTCTTCTTGTTTAAGTCCTGCTTGTTTTAGGGCTTTTGGAATTGCAGCTACAGGTCCTATTCCCATAATTCTCGGAGGAACGCCGGCAGCAGCGTAACTTACCATTCTAGCAATTGGTTTAATGTTTAGTTCTTTTACCATTTCTTCGCTCATCACCATAACAAAAGCAGCACCATCACTAGTTTGAGATGAATTACCAGCAGTTACACTACCACCTGCCGCAAAGACAGGACGTAAGCGTTGTAAACCTGAAATGTTGGATCCTTTTCGAGGACCTTCATCTTTAGTTACTGTAAATTTTCTTGTTGCTTTTTTACCATTAGCATCAATGTAAGTTTCTTCAACTTCAATAGGAACTATCTGGTCTTGAAAACGATTTTCTTCTTGTGCTTTTAAGGCCTTTAAATGGGAGTTTAATGCAAATTCATCTTGGTCTTCTCTAGAAACTTTGAATTGATCTGCAACAGCTTCGGCTGTATTTCCCATTCCCCAGTAATAGTCCGCATGACCTGCAGCAACCGTATCATAGTTTAATTCAGGTTTAAAACCGGTCATTGGCACAGAACTCATACTTTCAGCACCACCAGCAATGATACAATCTGCCATTCCAGATTGAATTTTTGCAACAGCCATACCAATTGTTTCTAATCCTGAAGAGCAGAAACGATTTACAGTTACACCAGGCACTTCTTCAATTTTTAATCCCATTAAAGAAATTAAACGTGCCATATTTAAACCTTGAGAACCTTCTGGCATGGCATTACCTACAATAACATCATCAATTCTTGTTTTATCGAATTCTGGTAAATTGTTCATTAAATGTTCGATAGTTTCAGCAGCCAACTCGTCAGCTCTTTTAAAACGGAATGCTCCTCTTTTAGATTTTGTTACTGCTGTTCTATATCCTTGTACTATATATGCTGTTCTCATTATCTTAATTTCTTAAAGGTTTACCAGTTTTTAACATGTGTTGAATGCGCTCTAATGTTTTGCGCTCTGTACATAAACTTAAGAACGCTTCACGTTCGATATCTAATAAATACTGCTCAGAAACTTTGGTTGGTTCTGATAAATCTCCACCAGCCATTACATAAGCTAGTTTGTTTGCTATTTTTTGATCGTGCTCTGAGATAAATCTACTCGCTTGCATTGAGTCTGTAGCTACCATAAATGCACCTAAAGCCTGTTTTCCTAGAACTAAAACGTCTTTACGCGCAGCAGGTTGGGTATAACCGGCATCTGCCATTAATAGAGCGTATTTTTTTGCTTCAGCTATTTGTCTGTCTTTATTAACAACAACAACATCTTTACCTTTTTGAAGTAATCCTAAGTCGAAGGCTTCATAAGCAGAGGTTGCTACTTTAGCAGTACCAATAGTTAAGAAATTCTCTTGCAATACATTTAACTGTACATCTCCTTTACGGAACGTGTCAGAGGCACGCAAAGCCATTTCTTTAGAACCACCACCACCAGGAATTACACCAACTCCAAATTCTACTAATCCCATGTAAGTTTCTGCTGCGGCAACAACTTTATCTGCGTGTAAAGAAATTTCACAACCGCCACCTAAAGCCATTCCATGAGGAGCAGAAATAGTTGGTATACTAGAATAGCGCATGCGCATCATGGTATCTTGGAAGTATTTGATAGCCATATTCAGTTCGTCATATTCTTGCTCTGCGGCCATCATAAAAATCATTCCAATATTTGCACCTACAGAAAAGTTTGCTGCTTGATTACCCACAACTAATCCTTGATAGTTTTTTTCAGCTAAATCAATTGCTTTGTTAACTGCTGCTAAAACGTCACCTCCAATTGTGTTCATTTTAGATTGGAATTCAAGATTGATGATTCCATCTCCTAAATCTTCTATTACAGCTCCAGAATTTTTCCAAACTTCTTTTGATTTTCTGATATTGTCTAAAATGATAAATGAATCTTGACCTGGTTTTTTAATTTGAGCTTTGGCAGGAATATCATAATAATGTGTAGCTCCTTCTTTTACAGAATAAAATGAGGTTTCTCCTTTTGCTAACATTTCTGTTACCCAAGAAGCAATTTTATATCCTTCAGCTTTCATCAATTCTACACCTTTAGCAACACCTACTGCATCCCAAATTTGAAATGGCCCATGTTCCCAACCAAAACCTGCTCTTAGACCGTCGTCAATTCTATATAATTCGTCAGAAATTTCAGGAATTCTGTTTTGAACATAAGCAAACATTGCTGCAAATGATTTTCTATAAAACTCCCCAGCTTTATCCTTTCCAGCCACTAAAACCTTAAAACGATCAACAACGTTGTCTATTGTTTTAGTTAACTCTAAAGTTGCAAATTTTGCTCTCTTTTTTTCTCTGTACTCTAAAGTATTTAAATCTAATGATAAGATATTTCTTTTTCCATTGGCATCTTTTGTCATTTTGTAAAAACCTTGTTTGGTTTTGCTACCTAACATTTTGTTTTCCATCATGTGATTTACAAAATCAGGAATAACAAACTGATCTCTCATTTCATCTTCAGGACAATTGTCTTTAACACCATTTGCTGTGTGAACTAAAGTATCTAAACCAACAACATCAATCGTTCTAAAAGTAGCAGATTTTGGACGTCCAATTACAGGTCCCGTCAGTTTATCTACTTCTTCAATAGTTAAATCCATTTCTTTTACAACATGAAATAAACTCATAATACCAAAGATTCCGATTCTATTTCCAATAAATGCTGGTGTATCTTTCGCTAAAACAGAGGTTTTGCCTAAAAATTTATCACCATACATCATTAGGAAATCTGTAACTTCTTGTTTACAGTTTGGTCCTGGAACTACTTCAAAAAGTTTTAAATATCTTGGAGGATTAAAAAAGTGAGTAACTGCAAAATGCTTTTGAAAATCTTCACTTCTTCCTTCATTCATAAATTTGATAGGGATACCTGAAGTATTTGAAGTAATTAAAGTACCAGGAGTTCTGTGTTTTTCTAACTTTTCAAAAACTATTTGTTTTATGTCAAGCCTTTCAACAACAACTTCCATTATCCAATCAACATCGGCAACTTTGGCAATATCATCTTCTAAATTACCGGTAGTAATTCTTTCTGCAAAATTCTTAGAATAAATAGGCGAAGGTTTAGATTTTAGTGAGGCTGTTAGTGCATCATTTACTAATCTATTTCTTACAACTTTATTTTCCAAAGTCAAACCTTTTGCTTTCTCTTTATCATTCAATTCTCTTGGAACGATATCCAATAAAAGAACTTCAACACCAATGTTTGCAAAGTGACAAGCAATACCAGATCCCATAATACCAGATCCAATAATTGCTACTTTCTTAATTCTTCTTGTCATTATATATTCAGTTTAGTACTTTTTATTTGTCTTGTTGAATTTCCTCAAAAATCTTTTTCTCAGAAATCAGTTTATTGATAGTTACCATTACTTTAAAAAAAGAGGACAGTTCTGTTTCACTAACATGTTCTCTAACTACATTATTGAATTGATATACATGTCCTTTAGAAACTTTACGCATTTCTCTTCCGTAATCCGTGAGTTTTATGATTACGCTTCTTCCATCATCAGGATTTTTTTCTCTACAAATAGCGCCTTTATCTTCCATAGTTTTTAAAATTCTTGAAAGACTTGTTGGCTCCATGCCCATTAAAGGACCAAGAGCTGTAGAAGGAGTTCCCTTTTTTTTATCAATAGTTAATAAAACGAAAGCTGTAGCCATCGTGCTTTCATGATTTGCAGCTTGCTCATTGTACATTTTTGCAACAGCTTGCCAAGTTGCTCTTAATTGATGATCTATAGAAATATTTTTATCCATTGGGACAAATATATAAAAATTTGTTATGCATGCATAGTAAATAGAAAAAAAGTTATGCATGCATAATAAATTTAACATTTTATTTTTTTCTCTTAAAAAATAAATAGTGCTTTTCTGATTATTTATTTTCAGGGTAAGGAATTTTCAGAATAAAAATAAAATCATTTTAATTGAAAACATGATACTGTATTTCAATTGTAAAAAGGAATAATTATTGAATTCACTCCGTGTCATATTACTGTCATATATTTGTCGTATTGGTTTCCTGTTGGTTACCAAATAAAGGTAAAGTTACTATGTAGATTTGCATAAAACTTAAAATACAAAGTATATGAATTCTAAGACAATAAACTTAAGAGATATAAAAAAAATGAGATTAGACCGTCATTGGTCACAAGAACAACTGGCGGAAATGAGCGGTTTAAGTACAAGAACTATTCAAAGAATTGAAAATGGTGAAAACGCAGGATTAGAATCTCTAAAATCTTTGGCAGCTGTTTTTGAGACCAATATTACCGACTCTGATAAGAAAGAAGAAATAGAGCAAATAAGAAAAGAAGAAGAATATGTACAAAATTTAAAAGGATTTTATAAACTTCTTGTTTTAGCAATATTTAGCTTGGTTGTTTTTTTTGTAATTGCCATTTTTGAATCAGATTCAGAAGGTTGGTTTCTCTTTCTTTACATGTTAATATTTTGGGCAGTTTCTTTAGGGGTTTATTCACTTAATTATTTTGATTTCTTTGGAGAGGAATGGAAGAGAAAGATGATTGATAAAAAATTCAGAAAAACCAATAACGTTAAATAATAATAGCTCAAAAAGTAATAAATTCTTTTGTACTTGATAGTCACGGAATGTCTACTTTTAGATGACTAATTGAACTTTATGTCTGGTATTAGTTTCGTAAACTGAAAATTAATCTATTTAAGATAACCTTTTAGAAGGGGAAGACTAATTATATTAAAAAAAACTAAATTTGCTTGAATATTGCAAAAAAACAAATTTTAATGAAAAATTTATTAGAAATAAATAATGTTATAAAAAACTATGGAGATTTTAGGGCATTAAATGATGTATCCATTCACATTCCGAAAGGAAGTGTTTATGGGTTGCTGGGGCCAAATGGTGCAGGAAAAACTTCGTTAATTAGAATTATAAACCAAATTACCATGGCAGATTCAGGCTCTATTTTTTTAGATGGAGCACCTCTTGCTCCAAAACACACAGCAGATATTGGTTATTTGCCAGAAGAACGTGGTTTGTATAAATCCATGAAAGTAGGAGAACAAGCTTTGTATTTGGCTCAATTAAAAGGTTTGAGTAAATCTGAAGCGAAAAAAAGATTAAAATATTGGTTTGAAAAATTTGATATTTCTGCCTGGTGGGGAAAAAAAATAGAAGAACTCTCTAAAGGGATGGCGCAAAAAGTACAATTTATTGTAACAGTTATGCACAATCCAAAATTATTAATTTTTGACGAACCTTTTTCAGGTTTTGATCCCATAAACGCACAACTAATAGCTAAAGAAATTTTGCAATTGCGTGATGAAGGTGCAACTATAATTTTTTCTACCCACAGAATGGAATCTGTAGAAGAAATGTGTGATGATATAGCATTGATTAATAAATCTAATAAAATATTAGATGGTAAATTATCTGATATAAAACGGGAATTTAGAACAAATACTTTTCAGGTAGGTTTAAATACAACAAATCAAAAAGAAGTTGAAGAGCAATTAAAGGCCAATTTTAAAGTTTTTCCTGCAGATTTTAAATTATTGGGAAAAGAATTGACTATGAATGTAAAGTTAGGAGAAAAAGATTCAGCTAATGATTTATTATCCTTTTTAACAAATAGGGGAGAGGTTCAGCATTTTGTAGAATTGATACCAAGTGCAAACGATATTTTTATTCAGGCAGTAAATAAAAACAATTAAAAAAATGAGCAAGTTAAATTTAATTATTCAAAGAGAATTTATTGCCAAGGTGCGTAATAAGTCATTTATTGTAATGACTTTTTTAAGTCCGCTAATTTTGGTAGGAATGGGTGCTTTAGTTTTCTTTTTAATGAAAAAGAATGATGAAAAGGTAAAAGAAATTGTTTATGTAGACCATTCTGGTTTGTTTTCAAAAGAAGATTTTAGAAACACAGAGACGTTACACTATCAAGATTTTACGGTTTTAGGAGTTGAAGAAACCAAGAAAAAAGTAGAAGCAGGAAATCATTATGGCGCATTGATAATTCCGAAACAAGATAGTTTAGAGATATTGGCAAAATTAATTGAATTTTACTCAAAAGATTCGCCAGGAATGTCTGTAATGAATACTTTAGAAAATAAAATAGAACAAAAATTAAGGAATAATAAACTTAATAATTTTGGAATTGATATCGATAAAATTAATGCATCAAGAATTCAATCAGATATTAAAATGTATAATTTTTCAGGAGAAGAATCATCCAAATTAATTAATGGTTTAAAAATTGGTGTTGGGGCAATCGCAGGATATATGTTAATGATGTTTGTTATGATTTATGGTACTTCTGTAATGAGAAGTGTAATTGAAGAAAAAACAAGTAGAATTATAGAAGTGATAGTTTCATCGGTAAAACCGTTCCAGTTAATGTTGGGTAAAATTATTGGTAATGCTTCAGCTGGTTTATTACAATTCTTTATTTGGGGAATTTTATTATTCATTATTTCTACAGTAGCTACATCTGTTTTTGGAGTTGATATGGTAGAAATGCAAACATCTAAACTGCCAGCAGAACAATTGCAAGCTGCAAAACAGGCTGCAGGCGGGGATAAAATGCAATTGATTATTCAAGAAATTTTAAGATTACCAATTTTAAAAATGTTTTTATTATTTATATTTTATTTTTTAGGAGGTTATATGTTATACAGCTCATTGTTTGCTGCTGTTGGCGCAGCTGTTGATAATGAAACAGATACACAACAATTTATGTTGCCAATTATGTTGCCTTTAATTTTAGGAGTCTATGTTGGTTTTGCTACTGTGATAAATGATCCTCATGGGCCAATTTCTGTGGCATTTTCTTACATACCATTAACTAGCCCTATTGTAATGTTAATGCGTGTTCCTTTTGGAGTCTCTTGGTATGAACTTGCAATTTCTATGGCATTATTATTGATTACTTTTATTTTTATGGTTTGGTTAGCAGCTAAAATCTACAGAGTAGGAATTTTAATGTATGGTAAAAAACCAACCTATAAGGACCTATATAAATGGTTAAAATATAAAGGATAGAATATGAGTAAAATATTGGTCATAGAGGACGAAGCGGCGATTAGAAGAGTACTTTCTAAAATTATTTCTGAAGAGAATGATGCTTATCAAGTAGAACAGGCAGAAGATGGTTTGATAGGCATAGAAATGGTGAAAAATAACGAATATGACCTAGTTTTATGTGATATTAAAATGCCTAAAATGGATGGTGTTGAGGTGCTTGAAAAGGCTAAAAAAATAAAGCCAGAAGTACCATTTGTAATGATTTCTGGACATGGAGATTTAGATACAGCAATACATACAATGCGTTTAGGAGCTTTTGATTATATATCTAAACCACCAGATTTAAATCGTTTATTAAACACGGTAAGAAATGCTTTGGATAAAAAAGTTTTGATTGTAGAAAACAAACGTCTCAAAAAGAAAGTTAGTAAAAGTTATGAGATGATTGGTGAAAGTTACGAGATTACTCATATTAAGGGTATTATAGAGAAAGTCGCTCCCACAGATGCTAGAGTTTTAATTACTGGGCCTAATGGAACAGGAAAAGAATTAGTTGCGCATTGGCTGCACGAAAAGTCAAATAGGATAAAATCAGCAATGGTTGAAGTAAATTGCGCTGCAATTCCGTCAGAATTGATAGAAAGTGAATTATTTGGTCATGTAAAAGGTTCTTTTACTGGCGCAAATAAAGATAGAGCAGGGAAATTTGAAGCTGCAAATGGAGGTACTATCTTTTTAGATGAAATAGGAGACATGAGTCTTTCTGCACAAGCAAAAGTATTGCGTGCTTTGCAAGAGAATAGAATTTCTAGAGTTGGTTCAGACAAGGACATTAAAGTGAATGTTAGAGTTGTTGCCGCTACAAATAAAGATTTGAAAACTGAAATTGCTGAGGGTAGATTTAGAGAAGATTTATATCACAGATTAGCAGTTATTTTAATAAAAGTTCCGGCTTTAAATGATAGGAGAGAAGATATTCCATTATTGGTAGATTTTTTCACAAAAAAAATATCTGATGAACAAGGTACTCCCCAAAAAACCTTTACTGATGAGGCAATTGAAATGCTTAAAAAATATGATTGGACAGGTAATATTCGAGAATTGAGAAATGTTGTTGAACGTTTAATTATTTTGGGTGAAAAGCAAGTTTCAGCCAACGATGTAAATCTATTTGCAAGCAAATAAAGAAAGCATGTAAGATAAAAAGGAGATTTTTATGAGTCTCCTTTTTTAACTTAAATTTTTGAGTAAAAAAGATTGAATGAAAATTCTTCAAAATTTTAATTTGTATCCTAAAAAGTTGTTAAAAACACTCCATACTTTATGGTTAATAGATTGACTTTTATGTTATTTATTTACTGCAATTTTAAGACTAAAAATAGAATAAAGGTATTAATTCATCAATTTTCATTTTTTAAGCTACTTATTGATATATTATATTGATAAAAATTATTCTTGCATAAGATATATCTTACAGGAAGCATGTAAAAATTCTTTTTAGGGTTATATTTTTGTATCAAATAAAATAATAATTTAAAAATATAGATAATGGCAACAGCAGTTGGTAAAAAATTCCCAGATTTAAACGTAGATGCGATGAATGAAATGGGGGATACATTTAAATTAAATGTATTAGAAGAAGCGGTTAACAATAAGAAAAAAGTTTTATTGTTCTGGTATCCAAAAGATTTTACATTTGTTTGTCCTACCGAATTGCACGCTTTTCAAGCGGCTTTGGGAGAGTTTGAGAAAAGAAATACTATTGTAATCGGAGCTTCTTGTGATACTCCAGAAGTGCATTTTGCATGGTTAAGTACTTCTAAAGATAATGGAGGAATTGAGGGTGTTACTTATCCAATTTTAGCAGATAGTAATAGAAACTTATCATCAATATTAGGTATTTTAGATATTACTAATGAAACTTTTGATGAGGTGTCTCAAACTATTCAAGTTGAAGGAGATAATGTAACTTACAGAGCTACATATTTAATAGATGAAGAGGGTACAGTATTCCATGAAGGAGTAAATCACATGCCAGTAGGTAGAAATGTAAATGAATTTATACGTTTAATAGATGCTTATTCACACGTGCAATCTCATGGAGAGGTTTGTCCTGCAAATTGGGAAGAAGGCAAAGAAGCAATGTCGCCAAATGCAAAAGGAACAGCTGAATATTTAGCAAGTCACTAGTAAATTAGTCAAAAATTATGAATTAAGAATTTAAAAATCTTAATTCATAATTTAAAATTTAGATAAAATGGTACAAGAATTAACAGAAGATAATTTACAAGCAATTGTAGATGGAAATGAGAAAGTAGTGGTGCAATATTCTGCAACTTGGTGCGGAAACTGTAGAATCATGAAGCCAAAATTCAAGAAGTTAGCTTCAGAAAATAGCGATATTAAGTTTGTTGTGGTTGATGCTGAAAAATATCCTGAAAGTAGAAAATTAGCAGATGTAAGTAATCTGCCTACTTTTGCTACTTTCATTAAAGGTGAGAAGAAAAATCAAACGCAAACAAACAAGTTTGATGTTTTAAAAGAATTGGTAAACGAAGTTAATTAATTATGAAACTACCAGTAATTAAACATTTAATATCTTTTATTGAAGAAAATGATGAGGATTATTTATTGGAGACAATAGATACTTTAGAAGCTTTAACAGAAATACCTTCTCTTAAAGATGAGGAATTAGATGTGCTTGGAGAATTAATTTCTAATTTATATGGTGCAGTTGAAGTTAATAAAATGATTAAAGAGGGTGCACCTAAAAAGGAAGCTTTAAATGCATTTATGCAACGTGTTTTAGGTTCTATAGACCAATAAAGATGAGACATTGAATAATTTTCAATCTTATTCTAAATCCCATGCTTATGAGTCTGGGATTTTTTCTTTTAAAGTGTAGTCGCTATTTTTTGTAAAATTTATTTTCTGTTTTAATTAAAAGTCTTCATAAAATTTAATTAAACATTGATATTTTACCACTATCAAATTTTATTCTATGTTTTTAGAATTTTCAGAATAGGTTCTCCATTTGGTAAGGCAATTTGCAATATCTTCAGGAATTTCTGAATTAAACCGCAGAAATTCTCCAGAAATTGGATGTCTAAAGCCTAAAGTTTTCGCATGTAAAGCTTGTCTAGGTAAAGTGTTGAAACAATTTTGTACAAATTGTTTGTATTTGGTAAACGTTGTTCCTTTTAGAATATCATTACCTCCATACCTTTCGTCATTAAAGAGTGTATGACCAATATGTTTAAAATGAGCTCTAATTTGATGAGTTCTTCCAGTTTCTAACTTACATTGTACCAAAGTAACATAAGTTAAACGTTCTAATACTTTATAATGGGTAACTGCATGTTTACCAAAATCACCATTAGGGAAAACAGCCATTTGTAAGCGATTTTTTAAACTACGTCCAATATTACCTTCAATTTTGCCTTCATCATCTTCTATATTACCCCAAACTAAAGCATAATATAACCTTTCAGTAGTTCTATCAAAAAACTGCTTAGATAAATGCGCTAAAGCAAATTCTGTTTTTGCAACAACCAACAATCCACTTGTATCTTTATCAATTCTATGCACTAAGCCAGGCCTTTCGTTAGCGTTTTTTGGAAGATTTTCAATATGATGAATTAATCCATTTACCAAAGTTCCTGAATAATTTCCATGACCTGGATGAACAACCATTCCTGCAGGCTTATTTACCACAATTAGAGCATCATCTTCGTAAACTATGTCTAAAGGTATGTCTTCAGCAACTAATAAATTTTCTGGAGGAGGATATGCTAAAACTACACGAACAACATCTTGTGGCTTTACCTTATAATTAGATTTTACAGCAATATCATTTACCAAAATATTACCTGCTTTTGCAGCCTGTTGGATTTTATTTCTTGTAGCGCTTTCAATAAAATTCATTAGAAATTTGTCTATGCGTAAAGGTTCTTGTCCTGCATTTGCTGTAAATTTATGATGTTCATAAAGAGCATCGTTTTCTAGATTATTTGCGTCTGTTTCTTTTGTTGTCATAAATTTAATTATTCAAGCTCATTACATATTTTTTAGGCGTTGTGCCAAACTTCTTTTTGAATGCTGCAATAAAATGACTAGCAGTACTGTAGCCCACTTTTAAACCTACTTCATTTACATTGTATTGGTTGGTTTCTAATAACCTACGAGAGTGCTCCATTTTGTAATCAAATAGAAAACTAAACACAGTATCTCCATAAATTTGCTTAAATCCTTCTTTTAATTTTTTAATATTTAAACCAATCTCATTTGCTAACTCTTGCAAACTAGGTGGTTCTGCCATTCTTTCAATAATAATTTCCTTGGCTTTCCTAATTTTTAATACATTTTGCTCATCTACCAAAAATGGGCAATATTCTCCCTCTACATTCTCGTCTTTTTGAAAATGTAAACTTAATAATTCATAAACTTTACCCTTAATGTATAATTCCCTTATCGAACTATTAATGTTGGAGTTTATGATTTGTTGCAAAACAATAGAAACTGTGGGCTTTATTTCTGTATCATCATAGTATTTCCTATTACTGTTTTCATCACTCAAAAAAGGAATATATCCTGATTCTTTAGAGAATAAGGAATGGAATTTTTCAATAGAAATTAATAAAGAAACTAGCGTTGTTTTTGGTTGATTTTCTAAATGGATGGGTAAAGTTCTTTGAGGATTATATAATAAAATTGATCTATCATCTAAAACATCAAAAGAATAACTCCCATTATTAAATAGAAATTTAGAGTTTCCTTTCAAGCAAAAATGAATCTGAATAAACGTACTGTTTATTTCTCTTTCAAAAACTTGAACTTCATTGCTTTCATTCTGAAAATGAAGAACATAAAAACCGTTCTCTAATATGATTTCTTCAAAAGTACTTTCTCCGACATTTTTAAACATAATTTTAAACTAAATTGAAATTGTTTTTATTTAGAATGATTCTATATAGAAACCTCCTAAAACCCTTACATCACGGCAAAAATAGGGTTTTTAAGATGTTTTTTAGTTAAAAATCAACTAAAAAACATTTAACGTTATAAAAAGTACTTTAAGCGACATTTTTTTTTGAATGAAGTTTATATTTTTGTGCAACTTTTAAGAAAAACATGCAAGAAAAGAGGCAAGAACAATTTTATAATATTGGAGTCAGTTATAAAAAGGCCGATGCCAATACTCGTGGAAAATTTTCTTTATCAAAGGAAAATCAAAGATCATTACTCCAACTTGCCAAAGAAAAAGGCTTGCAAGGGCTTTTTGTTTTGTCAACATGTAACAGAACTGAAATATTTGGTTTTGCAGAAAGACCTTGCCAATTAATAGAATTATTATGTGAATTTTCTAAAGGATCAATCCAAGAATTTGCTCAAATTTCTTTCATTCACAAAAATGAGGAAGCTATACAACACCTATTTAAAATAGGTACTGGTATAGAAAGTCAAATTTTAGGAGATTATGAAATTGTAGGGCAGCTTAAGCAATCCTTTAAAATGGCAAAAGCATTGAAAACTACAAATGCATATTCTGAAAGGTTGATTAACGCGGTATTACAAGCCAGTAAAAAGGTTAAAAATAACACAAAACTAAGTTCAGGAACAACCTCTGTATCCTATGCAGCAGTGCAATATATTATCAAAAACTTACCAGATTACAATTCTAAAAATATTTTAGTTTTTGGTTTAGGTAAAATGGGAAAGCACACCTGTAAAAATTTAGCAGAATATACACAAAATAATCAAGTTTGCTTAATTAATAGAACTGAAGAAAAGGCGGATGAATTTGTTAAAGTACACTCATCAATTCGAAAGGCAGTAATTGGACAACTATCTGAAGAAATTGCAAAAGCAGATGTTTTGATAGTTTCTACAGGATCGGATAAGCCAACAATTACAAAGAAAAATATTTCAGAGCAAAAAGAATTACTGATTTTAGATTTATCAATGCCGGAAAATGTCTCAAAAGATGTTACTCAATTGAATAAGGTGTCTTTAATTAATGTGGATGAATTATCAAAAATAACTGATGAAACATTGTCAGCTCGTTTAAAGGAAGTTCCTTTGGCAGAGGCAATTATAGATTCGCATATAACAGAATTTAACGATTGGCTAAATAATAGAAGGTTTACACCTACAATTTCTGCTTTAAAGCAATCATTAGAATCTATAAAAAATGATGAAATTAATTTTCAAAAGAAAAAAATAGCTGATTTTGATGAAAGTCAAGCAGAAATAATAACTTCACGTTTTATTCAGAAAATTACAACTCAATTTGTGAAGCACTTAAAAAATGAAAACACTTCAGTTTCTCAAAGTTTAGAGGTAATAAGTAAGGTTTTTCAATCTTAACCAAAAATCAATGCAAAAAATTATAAGAATAGGAACTCGCGAAAGTCAATTAGCACTTTGGCAAGCTAACAAAGTGCGCAAAGAATTGGAAGAATTGGGTTACGAAACTAAAATTGTTCCTATAAAGTCCACTGGTGATATTATACTAGATAAGCCCTTATATGAATTAGGTATTACTGGTATTTTTACAAAAAACTTAGATATTGCCATGTTAAATGGTGATATAGATATTGCAGTACATTCACTAAAAGACGTGCCAACTTCTTTACCAGAGGGTATAATTCAAGCAGCAGTTTTAAAACGAGCTAATTACGCAGATTTACTAGTTTTAAAAGATACAGAAGAGTTTTTTGGACAACCAGGAGGAATTATTGCTACTGGAAGTTTAAGAAGAAGAGCAATGTGGTTAAATAGATATCCTACCCATAAAGTTGAAGATTTGAGAGGAAATGTAAATACACGTTTGCAGAAGCTAGAAGATAGCGAAAATTGGAATGGAGCAATCTTTGCAGCTGCTGGCCTAGAGAGATTAGGAAAAAGAAGCAAAGGAGCAATTCCTTTAACTTGGATGATTCCTGCACCTGCACAAGGAGCAATTATGATAGCTTGTCTAGAAAAAGATCAATTTGTTATTGATGCTTGTGAGCAATTGAATCATTATGAAACTCAAGTTTGTGTTGGAATTGAACGCGAATTTTTAAAGCAATTAGAAGGAGGCTGTACCGCTCCAATTGGCGCGCTAGCTTATGTTGATGAAAAAACTGAAGAAATTAATTTTAAAGGAATATTATTAAAAAAAGACGGATCTAAGAAAATAACAGTCAATAAAACTGCAAAAATGGGACGTCATCGTTTTTTAGCCAAAGATTGCGCAGATTATGTAATTAATAGAGGTGGAAAAGAAATGATGTTGGCAGATATGGAAGGTGAATCTGTAGTTAATCAAAAAATATACTCCACCAAAAAATTGTCAGAAGTTCAGAAGAAAATATTACCAAATACTATTGGAATAGAAGATAGTGATTTTATTAAAATTCGTTTTAATAGAATTTCACCAAAAGTGATGAAAACAGAATTAGAAAACGTAATTATCACAAGCCAAAATGGAGTAGAAGCTATTTTGAATTCTTTTACCAAAGATGAAATAAAATTTAAAAATATCTTTTGTGTAGGAAGAAGAACTAAAAAATTGATTGAAAACAGAATAGGTAAAGTTACTCATGTTGCAAAAAATGCAACTAAATTATCAGAATTTTTAGCCAAAGAATTAGAAAATAAAGAGGTAACTTATTTTTGCAGCGATTTGCGCCTGGATATTTTACCAGTAACTTTAAAAGCTCACAATATTATAGTTAATGAGGTAGAAGCATATAAAACGATGCTAAGTCCGGAAAAAATTAATGATGATTTTGCGGGAGTTTTGTTTTATAGTCCCTCAGGTATAGAGAGTTATTTAACAAAAAATACTACTAACAAAATAGCTTATTGTATTGGCGAAACTACTGCTAAAGAAGCAAGAAAGCATTTTGAAAATGTTAAAGTAGCTAACATGCCAAGTGCAGAAAGTTTATTAGAATTAGTAAAAAATCAGTATAACTCTTAGGAGATGAATATTAGAAGACCAAGAAGAAACCGGAAATCTGCCTCAATACGAACCATGATCGAGGAAACGACTTTATCAATAAATGACTTTATTTATCCGTTATTTTTAATTGAGGGCTTAGGTAAAAAAGAAGAGATTACTTCAATGCCTGGAATTTATCGTTTCTCTTTAGATGTATTATTGAAAGAAATTCAGGAATGTGTAAATCTCGGTATTAAAGGATTTTGTATATTCCCTTCTTTGGGTGATAATAAAAAAGATAAATATGCAACAGAAAGTTATAATCTAAATAGTTTGTATAACAAGGCGTTATTAAAAATTAAAACGCAATTTAAAGATGTTGTTGTTATGACAGATATTGCCATGGATCCATACTCGAGTGATGGTCATGATGGTATTGTAGAAAATGGAGAAATCCTTAATGATGAAACTTTAGAAATTCTAGGCAAAATGGCCTTAGCTCAAGCAAAATCAGGTGCAGACATCTTAGGGCCTTCAGATATGATGGATGGTCGAGTTGGATATATCAGAAAAGTATTGGATGAAGCTGGGTATTCTCAAGTATCCATTATGTCTTACACAGCAAAATATGCGAGTGCTTTTTACGGCCCATTTAGAGATGCTTTAGATTCAGCGCCTAAATTTGGTGATAAAAAAACTTATCAAATGAATCCTGCAAATACCAGAGAAGCATTAATTGAGGCTGATTTAGATATAGAGGAAGGAGCTGATATGATTATGGTAAAACCAGCTTTAGCTTATCTAGATATCATAAAATTATTGAAAGATAATTATAATGTCCCTATTTCAGCATACAATGTAAGTGGTGAATATGCTATGATCAAGGCTGCTGATGAAAAAGGTTGGCTGGATGGTGAAAAAGCAATGATGGAAAGTTTATTAAGTATAAAAAGGGCTGGAGCAGATATTATTATCACCTATTTTGCAAAGGAAGCTGCAAGGTTATTAAATAAGTAACAACTATTTTATTCTAAAAGTTTAAGTAGATGAAATTCAAAAATTCAAATAAACTATATAAAAAGGGGCTAAAAAATCTTGTTGGAGCTGTCAATTCTCCTGTAAGAGCGTTTTCATCAGTTGGTGGTAATCCTTTATTTATTAAAAAGGCAAAAGGAAGTAAAATTTATGATGTTGACGGAAATGAATATATAGATTTAGTAGTTTCTTATGGTCCAATGATTTTAGGACATAGACATAAATCAGTGGAAAAAGCTGCAAAAAAAGCTTTAAAAAACGGTTATTCTTTTGGTGCATCAACAGAAGCAGAAATAAAATTAGCTAAAATAGTTTGTGACGCTTTTCCAGAAATGGATAAGGTGCGTTTTGTGAACTCTGGTACAGAAGCTGTTTTAAGTGGAATTCGTTTAGCAAGGGCATTTACAGGAAAAGATAAAATCATAAAGTTTTCTGGCTGCTACCATGGGCATCAAGATGCTTTATTGGTTGCGGCAGGCTCTGGATTAGCTACCTTAAGTTTACCAGGTTCTAAAGGCGTTCCTGAAGGCGCTGTTAAAAACACATTAATTGCAGAGTACAATAATTTAGAAAGTGTAAAAAAACATTTTATCGAACATGACGATATTGCTGGAGCAATCATTGAACCAATTGGTGGTAATATGGGTGTTGTAATTCCGCAGGATAATTTCTTGAAAGAATTAAAAGATTATTTAGATTCAAAAGGAGCATTGTTAATTGCTGATGAAGTAATGACAGGTTTCCGTTCTAAATTTGGAGGTGCTCAAGAATTATTAGGGGTAACAGCAGATATTACTTGTTTAGGTAAAGTAATTGGAGGAGGTTTTCCTGTAGGAGCTTATGGCGCTAGGAATGAAATCATGGAGAATGTCGCTCCTCTAGGAGGTATGTATCAAGCAGGTACATTGTCTGGAAACCCAATAGCAATGGCGGGTGGTATTTCTACTTTATCAGAATTAAAAAAGCAAAATCCATATAATAGATTCGAAGAAGTTGGAAGTATTTTAGAAGTAATTTTATTAGAAACCGCTAAAAAATATAATATAGATTTAGCTGTAAATCGTTTTGGTTCTATGATGAATCCTTTTTTTACAAAAAATAAAGTTACAAATTTTGAAGAAGCGCAAACTTCTGATACAGATAAGTTTGGAGTTTTCTTTTGGGAGATGATAAAAAACGGAGTGTTTTTACCACCAAGTCAATTTGAAGCGTGGTTTTTAAATTCTGCAATTTCGGACAAAGATATAAAAGTGATTGCTAAAGCAATAGATAAAGCCATGTTAACCGTTTCTAAAATGTAAATTATGAAAACATTTATTTTAATTATTTTTAGTTTTATTTTAGTTGGATGTCCTGAAAATACAGAAGTAGAATTTACCTCAATATCTAAAGGAAATTTATATGGAGCTGGAGAAGAAGGTTTTGGTAAAGAAAATATTATTATTTCTAGCAGAGAAGATTGGAAATCTTTTTTACTTAAAATTGATAAAGTAAATAAAACATCTGAAACCTTTGAAAGAGAGATTGATTTTTCAAAAGAAAAAATTATTGTAGCCATAGATAAAGTCAGAAATACAGGAGGTTTTTCTATCGAAATTGAAAGCGCAATTCAGGCAGGCAAAGATATCATCTTTAAGGTAAGAACTTTAGGACCAAAACCAACAGATATGGTAACTACAGCAATCATGCAGCCATATCATATCGTAAAAATAAAAGCAACAAGGAAAAATATAAAATTTTTAGAATTGTAATGGTAAAGAACGATTTATTTTTAAGAGCCTTAAAGGGAGAAATAGTAGACAGGCCACCTGTTTGGATGATGAGACAGGCAGGCAGATATTTGCCTGAGTTTATGGAAATCAAACACAAATACGATTTTTTTACGCGTTGTAAAACTCCTGAATTAGCCTCAGAAATTACAGTACAACCAATCAGAAGATACGGTATGGATGCTGCAATATTATTTTCAGATATTTTAGTAATTCCACAAGCAATGAATATTGAAGTGGAAATGAAACCTAATTTTGGTCCTTATTTGCCAAATCCAATTCGCTGTCAAAAGGATTTAGATTCTGTTATTATACCAGATATCCAAAATTCTTTAGGATACGTAGTGGATGCTATAAAAGCTACAAAAGAAAAACTAAATAACGAAATTCCATTAATTGGTTTCGCAGGTTCTCCATGGACTATTTTATGTTATTGTGTGCAAGGTCAAGGCTCTAAGAATTTTGATAAAGCGAAAGAATTGTGTTTTACAAATCCGATAGTTGCACATTCTTTATTACAGAAAATTACAGATACTACCATTGCTTATTTAAAAGCGAAAGTAACCGCAGGTGTAAATGCTGTTCAAGTTTTTGATTCTTGGGGAGGAATGCTTTCTCCAGTTGATTATCAGGAATTTTCTTGGCAATATATGCAACAGATTATAGACGCTTTAAAAGATGATGCCCCTGTAATTGCTTTTGGCAAAGGTTGTTGGTTTGCACTAAACGAAATGTCTAAGTCTGGTGCTTCTGCTTTGGGAGTAGATTGGACCTGCTCTGCAAGAAATGCACGTTACTTGTCTGGTGGTAATATTACTTTACAAGGTAATTTTGATCCTTCAAGATTATTTTCTCCGCCAAAAGAAATCAAAAAAATGGTTACCCAAATGATTAACGAATTTGGTAAAGATAAATACATTGTGAATTTAGGTCATGGTATTTTACCAAATATACCTCTAGAAAATGCCAAAGCATTTGTAGATGCAGTAAAAGAGTATAGGGTTTAAAAAATGACGAAATGGGAAGTCATTATAAATTTAAAATTTAAACAAACGAGGGCGCTTTTTGTTTGGTTTTTAAAGCATCCTATTTTTATGTTGGCTACTTTTAAGGCTACAGTTAATACTCTTAAAGTTGCTGAAAGAAAGTTTCCTAAAATTCATGGAGCTCATAATAGAGCAAATGCTTTTCGTCATGCATTATGGAATGTGCTCATTGCCAAGGAATGTAATAAATTTAGCAATAGTCTTAATGAAGTATTAAATTGGACAAAATTAATTACAGATTGGCATGAAGAATTTACTCCAAATGCGCCATTGGAAAAATTGATGGATTTGCATAATAATGCATTCGGAAGAAAAATATTTACGATTTTAAAGGATAAATCTACTGCAGAAATTATAAATAAACTAATTTTAAAAATGAATACTGCTGTTAAAATTAGTGAGGTTTCAAAAATAGAAGAAATAAATAATTTGGTATTTTTGGAAGACTAATACAGACTAAAGTTTAGATGATAAAAAATATAATTTTAGGGATAAAAGAATACGCTGGAGCTTTTGAACTTATTTCCAAATTAAAACTTTGGAGATACTTTGTAATTCCAATTTTAATCAGTTTAGTTACAGCAATATTAATAGGAATTGAGGCCTATGTATTATCAGATAATATTGGTGCTTATATTTCTAAAATTTGGATTTGGGAGTTTGGTAAAGACACCTTTACATCAATAAGTAATTTTATAGGAGGTTTATTCGTATTGATTATTGGCTTAATCTTTTATAAACATATAATAATGGCCTTTTCTGCGCCATTTATGACGCCTGTTTCAGAAAAGATTGAACAACATTTTTATGGCGATTTAAAACATCTTCACAGAAAAACAACAAACACACAGCAATTAGTAAGAGGAATTAGAATTAATATTAGAAACTTAGCAAAAGAATTATTAATTACAATGCCTATTTTATTATTGAAATTTATTCCAGTTGTAAATATATTTTCAACATTTGCCTTATTTATAGTACAAGCTTATTATGCCGGTTTTGGAAATATAGATTATACTTTAGAACGTCATTTTGATTACAAAAAAAGTATCAATTTTATTGATAAAAATAAAGGATTTGCAATCGGTAACGGTATTGTGTTTATGTTGTTTTTACTAATACCATTTATTGGAATCATATTAGTGTTGCCACTTTCAGTAACTGCAGCATCAACAAGAACCTTAAAAATTTTACACAATAACGCTCCACTCACTTATGAAAAATAAATTTTTTAGTTATATAGAAAATCTTCAAGATGTAATTACTTCTAAATTAGAACAAATTGATGGTGTTGCTAAATTTCAAGAAGATAATTGGAAAAGACAAGAAGGTGGAGGTGGTAGAACTAGAGTTATCGAAAATGGTAATATTTTTGAAAAAGGAGGTGTAAATATTTCTAAAGTATTTGGAAAATTACCTGAAGCCTTAAGGAAACAGTTTGGGGTAAAAGAAGGTGATTTTTTTGCTTGTGGATTAAGTTTAGTCTTACATCCAATAAATCCATTTGTACCCACGGTCCATGCAAATTGGCGTTATTTTGAAATGTATGATTCAGAAGGAAACATTGTTACCCAGTGGTTTGGTGGAGGGCAAGATTTAACTCCTTATTATTTATTTGATGAAGATGCCATTCATTTTCATCAAGTTTGCAAAACTGCCTGCGATAAACACCATTCAGAGTTTTATCCAAAATTTAAAGAAACTTGTGATAATTATTTTTGGAATACTCACAGAAATGAAGCTAGAGGAATTGGTGGTTTATTTTTTGATTATTTAAAAGAATCAGATGAGTTTAACATTGAAGATCGTTATAATTTTGTAACTGAAATAGGGAATAGTTTTTTAGAAAGTTATCTGCCAATTGTAGAAAAAAGAAAAGAATTAAAATATAACAAAGACCATAAAGATTGGCAAGAAGTTAGGCGTGGACGTTATGTTGAATTCAATTTAGTGCACGATAGAGGAACATTATTTGGCTTAAAAACAAATGGCAGAATAGAGAGTATTCTAATGAGTTTGCCTCCAATAGTGCAGTGGAAATATAATCACACTCCAGAAGAAAATACGGAAGAATCTAGATTATTATCAATTTTAACTAAACCTATCAATTGGGTTTAATTTATTCGTAATATAAGTTCTTTTTTGTTTCTTTTTTATGCGGATTATTTAATTATTAGGTGATATTTTGAATATAATACATTTATTTTCTTTTTTATTGAAAATGTTTTAATCATTATATCTTTCTTAATCACCACTTTTTTGTATTTTTGCACAATCTTAAAAGTAAAGTAATGGCAAGATTTGAATTAAAGTTACCTAAAATGGGCGAAAGCGTTGCAGAAGCAACAATTACTTCTTGGTTAAAAGAAGTTGGTGATACCATTGAATTAGATGAAGCTGTTGTAGAAATTGCTACGGATAAAGTAGATTCTGAAGTTCCATCAGAAGTAGAAGGAACTTTAGTTGAGGTTTTGTTTGAACAAGACACTGTGGTTGGGGTTGGAGAAACAATTGCAGTTATAGAAACTGAGGGAGAAGATGATGTAGAACAAAATACTTCTTCTACTGCAAATAAAGAGTTCGCTGAAGTTAAAGCTATTGAACAAACTATAGAAAAAGCAACAGAAATTATTGCTGCACCAATTGCTAAAACATCCGATTCTGGTAAATTTTATTCACCATTAGTTAGAAATATTGCTCAAACAGAAGGTATTTCTATGGAAGAATTAGAGGCTATTACAGGTTCTGGTAAAGAAGGTAGAGTTACAAAAGCAGATATTTTATCTTATTTAGACAACAGAGGTAATGCAACAGTTGCTAAAGAAGTACAAAAAGCCCAACCAGTAAAACAAGCTCAAAATAATTCACCAAAACCAGTTGCAAAATTGGCACCTGTTTCTATTAACGGAGGTGATGAGATTTTAGAAATGAGTAGAATGGGTAAGCTGATTGCAAAACATATGGTAGATTCTGTACAGACATCTGCACACGTGCAATCATTTATTGAAATAGATGTAACGAACATTGTAAAATGGAGAGGTAAAGTTAAAGATGCTTTCTTTAAAAGAGAAGGAGAGAAGTTAACATTTACACCAATTTTAATGCACGCTGTTGCTGCTACAATTAAAAAATATCCGATGATAAATATTGCTGTAGATGGCGATACTATTATCAAAAGAAAAAATATAAACCTAGGTATGGCAGCTGCTTTACCAGATGGTAATTTAATTGTTCCTGTGATAAAAAATGCAGATCAATTAAATTTAGTAGGCATGACAAAAGCTGTAAATGATTTGGCAACCAGAGCAAGAAGTAGTGCTTTAAAACCAGAAGAAATTCAATCAGGTACTTATACTGTTACAAATGTTGGTAGTTTTGGTTCCGTAATGGGTACACCAATAATTAATCAACCTCAAGTAGCTATTTTGGCTTTAGGCGCTATTAGAAAGGTACCAGCGGTAATTGATACTCCAGAAGGAGATTTTATAGGCATTAGGCAAAAAATGTTTGTGTCTCATTCTTATGACCATAGAGTTGTAAATGGTGCTTTAGGTGGCATGTTTATTAAAACATTAAAAGAAACTTTAGAAGCTTGGGATCTCAACCAAGAGTTTTAAATAGTGAGAAAATATGATGTTATGAGATAGTGTTACATATGAATTAAATTAAAAATTCAATAATAAAACTAAAGTCTCTCTTTTATTTTTTTACATACAACCACCAATTCATATCTCTACTAACTTTAAACCCCAATTTTTTATATAAATGTATTGCAGGATTTTCTTTATT
>Ga0206127_1000137_pt1 | contig 92510 bp, 99 predicted proteins | sample Helgoland_Spring_6_FD_148646 | JGI IMG/M metagenome (GOLD analysis project Ga0206127, IMG submission 148646) | Pelagic subsurface seawater microbial communities from Kabeltonne, Helgoland, North Sea - Helgoland_Spring_Bloom_20160419_1 | ecosystem: Environmental > Aquatic > Marine > Epipelagic ...
GCTGCATTTGCGCCTCTGTCAGCCAATAAAGATTACCCATCACATCCCCCTAAAACTGGGGGCTGTGAATCATGACAGCACCACAAGCTCAATCAGTTAATGGTCCTGACCCTAGCTGAAATTGCTGAAAGTGGTGAAACAGCGCCTGCTTCTGCGTTGACACCTGATCGGGTAAATGATCCCGATCCAGTGTAGCATTGAAAAAAGCTTCCAACGCTATTGGAAAGGCTTTGCGCGACAATTTCTTGATTGGGCGCGAAGGGTTCATAGCGGCGCAGCGCAAATGTGCGACCGATCGAAATTGCTTCGAGGAGGCCGACCAAAGCCACCGCAGCCGCGCTCGGCGTGAGAATTGCTACATCTGACCAGTCTAGTGATGGGGCTTGGAAATTCGGCAGAGCCGTTGGTATAGCACTCATCATATCGACGCCTTTGTTCGCCGAGGCGCGCTAGCCCTGCGATGATCTGGAACAGCCCGACCAAAAGCGTTAGCAGTAAAACAAGCTCAATGTATCGCGTGGTTCCTGGTATTGCCATGCCCGCAAGGTTGGCGAACAAAAGCGCGGAAATCGCGGTTGTCGGCTCGGAAACCATAGCTAAGGAAGAGCCGAAAAGCGCAGTAATAATAGCGGTGATCATCGCCGTGTAGAGACCGTATTCAGGCAGCATTCCCGCGATAGCCGCGAAGGCCACGCCTAGGTGTAACACGATAGCCGCGTTGGCTAATCCCGCAAGAATGTCAGCTTTGAGCGTGGTAGGCGTGGTCTTGCGCAGCCACTCAAGTGCCGAAAAAAAGCGAAGCTGCGCCATGTTAGTTGGATTGAGGTAGGCGCAGGCTTTGCAGGTCCATTGCATCGCTTTGATTGAACGCTCCCATGCCGCCGTCAATGGCAATGTCAGTGCCTTTTATCCAGTTGGATGCAGGCGAGAGTAGGAAGGCGGCGATTTCAGCGATCTCGTCGGGTGCCCCGGGTCGCCCTGCGCGTTCGACATTCCTGGCCATTGCGGCACCGAACGCTTTCTGAAAATCGCCCAGAATACCTGTGGAAATCCCCCCCGGACTAAGGGAGTTTACGCGCAGTCCTTGGCCCACCATTGCTTCTGCTTCGGCAACGGTCCAAAGGATTACAGCTTCTTTCGTTAAGTTATAACAGCGCGTTGCGTCGATATCTTCTGACGCGATAAAGTTGGCAAGCTGCTCGCGGCGCGTCAAGTTGGCCAGTCTTTTGACCTGTTCAACGCCCTCTCGCCACCCATGTCCCGCGCGGCTTGCCATGTTGACGATAGACCCGCCTTCACGCAGGTGCGGAAGCATTGCGTCGGTGAAAGCGCGGGTGCCAATGAAATTCACCTGCAAAATCGCCTCTTCAAGACCAGCGCGGGGAGGCAAGCCAGCGTTGTTGCAAAGTCCATGGAGCGGGCGGTCCACTGCTGCGGCCGCTGCTGAAATACTACTCGCATCGTTAAGGTCCAAAGGAATGAAGCGATCAACATTTTCTTGCGTCTCGCGGATGTCAAAGCCAATTACGCTGTGGCCCTGCGCTTTTAAAATTCTGGCCAGTTCGGCACCAATGCCACTTGCGATGCCTGTTACGGCGAATGTTGACTGCGTCATCTGAATCTCCCTGTAAACTACGTTTGTTGTACGAAGCTTAGGGTGATTATGAAAAGTCTTGAAATTGCGTTGGCTATAAGTTTTTCTGATCTCCATGAAGCCTCAACACATCCAAATTCTTGTAGCTATCGCAGAGCACGGAAGTCTGCGCGCTGCTGCAAAATACCTTGATAAATCCCAACCGGCCCTGACCCAATCTCTAAGACAGGCGGAAAGCGAGTTAGGGGTTTCCTTGTTTCTAAGGACGTCGCGAGGGGTGGAACTCACGAAGGTTGGAGAGCGTGTATTGGTTCGTGCACGCACGATCACCTCTGAAATCGCGCGTCTGGACGAGGAAGTCGCGCAGCTGCGCGGTGAGCAAGTCGGCGCAGTCAATGTTTGCCTCTCTCCGCTTGCGGCGACGCAGATCATGCCAAGGGCGCTCACCTTGTTCCGCAAAACCCATCCAAAAATAGAAGTGCGCCTGACAAGCGGCCTTTTTCCGGGGGCGTTGAAGCCACTGCGAGAAGGGCGCGTTGATATTTTAGTCGGGCCGACCCCGCCTGCGGAGATGGTGTGAGAAATTTCGGTAGACCCTCTGTTAGAGACACCGATCGATATCGTGACTGCTATGCATTCGCCCTTACTAAGTGCGCGCTTGTTGTCTGAATTGAGCAATGCCCAATGGATCATGATCGGTGTGCCGAGGGGGCCGGGCGATATTTTCAAGCAACTTTTTATTGAGAACAATTTGGCTCCGCCTGAGGCTTTGACGACCTCAGAGTCCTATTTCGGGGCTTTATCCTTGGTCGAGAGACTTGGCGCGGTTTGCACGTTTCCAGCGCTGTTGATGCAAGATGTACAAAAGGCATTCCAAATTGCGCCGATCCCTATCCGAAAGAAAATTGCGCCCTTAAAGATCTCGCTCATAACGCGTGCGGGGCATCCTTTGACCCCAGCGGCCGATGCGCTTGCCATGTGTATTAGACGGCGCGTCAACTCTTTGTGAGCGATAAGTTTTTAAGGATCCGATTAGATCACTATCACTCTTTCTTATCGCGACTGGTGGCTAAGCTGCGCCTCAAGCAAACAAAAATGACAGAGGAATCGCGATGACTGAGCCTGTAGAAAAAGAGCTATTCATCGACGGTAGCGCGCGGCCCGTGTCCGATTCTGGCACGTACGATATTTACAACCCAGCGCGCCCCCTGAACTGGTCGGGCGCGCCGCTACGGGTGCGCCAGAGGATGTAGAGGCTGCTATGCAGGCGGCGCATCGCGCTTTTCCTCCGTGGGCCGCATTGAGCTATGCAGAGCGTGCGGATGTGTTGCGCAAAGTTGCGGCTGCTATCACTCAAAATATGGATGAAGTCGAAGGACGTGCCCGCTCGTTCACCCGCGAACACGGCAAGGTTCTGCGCAAAACTCATCTGGAGATCAGCCGCCTTGGCGAGCGCTTTGTTCAATGCGCAGGTTAAGCGGCTCGACTTGCTGAAGAAGAACATATTAGTGCGGCACCGAACGATACAATCATTACCCGTCAGCCGCGCGTCGTGGCGGCTTTGGTCGTTCCATGGAATTGGCCCTTGGCCATTCTTGGCGCAAAACTGCCCCAAGGGTTGATGGCAGGAAATACCGTGGTTGTGAAACCCTCGGCCAATTCTGCGCTTGCGCCCGTAATGACCTTGCACCGCATTGCTGAAATGCTACCTCCGGGCGTGGTGAACATTGTGACAGGCTCGGCGAGCCGCATTGGCGATGCGATCATCGGGCATCCATTGGTGCGCTACGTGAATTTCACAGGCTCTGTCGATGTGGGGCGCCATGTGATGAAAGTTGCTGCCGAAAACATCACCCCCGTGACGTTGGAGCTCGGTCGCAATGACGCCGGCACCGTGTGCCACGACGCTGATCTGACGGGCGATGTGTTTCAGCGCATCTACCGTGCGTCCTTCATGTCGACAGGCCAGATTTTCTATGCGATGAAGCGTCTCTACGTTCATAAGTCGCGCTTTGATGAGGTGGCGGAGGGTCTCCGGGCAGTGGTGGATGCTCAAGTGATCGGTGACGGCCTATTGCCTGAAACAACTATGGGGCCGATGAACAACGCAAAGCAGCTAAAAGTTATGACTGATATGATCGCGCAGGCGTGCGCCGCCGGGCAGGATGTCCATGAACTAGGGCAAGTTCCGGACGAAGCGCTCTATAAAGAAGGATACTTCCAACGTCCTGTTCTGGTCTTGAACGCTGAGCCGTCTCTATCTGTCGTTTGCGAAGAACAGTTCGATCCGATCTTGCCCCTTATCGCCTTTGAAACCGAAGATGAGGCCATCGACATGGCCAATGATGACCCGTTTGGAAGCTGTCCGAGTTTGCAGATGATGTGGCTTTTCCAAATTATGTATCTGCGGTTTTGTACGAAGTTGATCCCAAGCGCTCTAACTTAAAGCACTGATGTGAGGAAATGGCGTGCGCCTGGACTGCTTACTAAATCAATGGCGCTCTCTGAAGAGATCCATATGCACGTATGGCCCAGTTCCGTCGGTTCCCCGAGTTTCAAAGCAGGACGCGCGAGAAAGATGTGACACATCTTATCCGCCCATTTGTCGTATTCGGGCATAAAAACGAATTGTCGAAAGGTGCCTAGTCGCACAGGGGAACCCACGCACCAGCCTGTTTCTTCCATTATCTCACGGCGCAATGCTGGAACCATATGTTCGCCCGGATCAATACCGCCACCAGGGATTTGATATTCTGGCTCAGGTTCTTCCTGAAATGTCAGCAGAACTTGCGTGTTGCGCACCAAAATTGCATATGCACCGGGGCGTAGGTGATAGTGAACGCCGCTCTTCGGGGGTGAACCAAACCGTCTGATCATATGCTTGCCCTTGGACCTATGCTTGCGGCACCTATATAGGCGCTGTATGCCAAGAGCCTGCGTATAAGGAAACCCCATGTCACTTGGACAAAAACTCGCTTGGGACGACTCTGTTTTGCCCTTTCAATTGGATGCATCAGACATCCGTGGCCGCGTTGCGCGTTTGGACGGCGCACTGGATGGCATTCTGAAGCAACACAATTATCCGCCTGCTGTTGAGGCCTTGGTGGCTGAAGTGGCTGTGCTGACCGCTTTGATCGGCCAAACGATCAAGTTGCGCTGGAAGCTGTCATTGCAGGTTCAATCAAAGGGTGCCGTACGGATGATCGCGACGGACTACTACGGCCCGCCAGAAGATGGTGCACCTGCACGCATTCGCGCATATGCGTCCTATACCGAGGATCGCCTGACCGATGAAAAACCGTTTGATCAGATCGGCGAAGGTTATTTCGCGATTATGATCGATCAGGGCGAGGGTATGACGCCGTATCAGGGGATCACTCCTATTGCAGGTGGGTCACTGTCCGCATGTGCGGAGGCCTATTTTGCGCAATCCGAGCAAATTCCAACACGGTTTGAGCTTAGCTTTGGCGTTTCAACCGAACAGAGTGAACCGCATTGGCGTGCGGGCGGCGTGATGTTGCAGCACATGCCGAAGGCATCGCCTTCCGTTGCGCAAGAGGCGACGGGTGAGGGCGGATTGCTGCAAGCCAATGATGTGGTTGGTGAGGGGGATGATGCGGAAAACTGGTCTCGTGCGAACATTTTACTCAACACGGTCGAGGAGTTGGAGCTGATTGGCCCCAGCGTTTCACCCGACAAGTTGTTGTTGCGGCTGTTCAGCGAAGAATTACCGCGTGTTTACGCGCCGCAGGCGGTTCAATTCGGGTGCACCTGTTCGGAAGACCGCGTGCGCCAAAGTTTGTCGATCTATTCAGCGAAAGACATTGAGACGATGACAACCGATGATGGTCGCGTCACGGCGGACTGCCAATTCTGTGGATCGCATTATGATCTGGACCCGCAAAGCGTTGGTTTTGAGGCGAATGCCTAAGATAATCGATCATATATGTGAAAAGTTGGCAGGGTCTGGTGCGCCATCATCTGACTATGATTTGAACCCTGAAATTGTGCTGCCGGCAGAGCGTAAGTTGCGGTCTGCCGCAGTACTTGTGCCGCTTATTCGCTCGCAAGGTGAGTGGCAGATTGTGCTGACCATGCGCTCCAGCGCACTGAAACATCATCCGGGCCAAATTGCATTCCCTGGTGGAAAGCAAGATCCAAGCGACGCCACGTTGGAAGACACAGCTTTGCGTGAAGCTTTCGAGGAAATCGGGCTGCCCCGCGAGAAGGTCAAAATCTTGGGCCGCCTGCCAACCCATGAGACTTTGACTGGTTTTACAGTGACGCCCATTGTTGGGGTGATCACCTCGGAATTTGACGTCATGCCGGAGTCTGGCGAAGTTGCGGAAGTCTTCCAGGTTCCTTTTTCTTTCTTGAACGATCTAAAAAATTTCCAAACGCAGTTTCGTCGTTGGCGTGGGCAGAAACGTTACTACTACACCGTGCCTTACGGGCCCTATTATATTTGGGGCGCGACTGCGCGGATGCTTCGGATGTTTGCTGATACGTTGGCGAGGCCATGAAGATTCAGGGCACTTGGATCGAGGATGCAGCGACCCAAGTGGTCTGCGATGCGCTCACCTCGCAGGGATTTCAGGCGCTTTTTGTTGGCGGTTGCGTGCGCAATGCACTGCTTGGCGTTGATGTGTCCGACATTGATATTGCGACTGATGCGACCCCCCAAGATGTTGTTGAATGCGCTCGTCTTGCTGGTCTTAAGTCCATTCCGACCGGCATAGATCATGGTACAATTACCATTGTTTCAGCTGGTATCCCGCATGAATTAACTACGTTTCGAAACGATACAGAAACCGATGGAAGACACGCGAAAGTGCGCTTCTCCAAGAGCATTCTAGAGGATGCAGCACGCCGCGATTTCACGATGAATGCGATTTATGCTGACCCTGCTGGCACTGTGGTTGATCCGTTAAATGGGATACCTGATCTGAACGCGCGACATGTGCGTTTCATTGGTTATGCTGAAGCGCGCATTCGCGAAGATTACCTGCGCAGCCTCAGGTTTTTCCGTTTTACCGCGTGGTACGGCGATCCTGCGCTGGGCATCGATCCCGAAGGGCTTGCTGCGATAGCCGCGAACCTTGACGGGTTAGGAGGCTTGTCGCGTGAACGCGTTGGAGCGGAACTTAAGAAACTGATGACTGCCGCGAACCCCGCGATGGCAGTTGCTGCTATGCGGTCCTCGGGTGTCTTGCATGCTGTTTTACCAAGTGCGGATGATCGCGTGCTGGGTCCGCTTATCCATTTGGAGCAAAGCCTTAATATCGCGCCGGATCCGATCCGGCGGTTAAGCGCGCTTACAACAAGTGATGCGGCAAAAAAATTGCGTTTAAGTAAATTGGAAAGCAAGCGCTGGGCGGTCCTGCGAGACGAAGTTGAAACGACTAAGCCCGCTGCGCATCTTGGGTATCTTCACGGGTCTAATACTGCAAAAGATGTTCTGTTGTTGAGGTCAGCGTTTCTAGAAACGCCGATCAATGAGGAGGCATTGCAAGAGTCGAATAAAGGCGAAACCGCTCGTTTTCCGATCAAAGCGAAAGACCTGCCTCACCTTTCTGGTCGTGCATTAGGTGAAGCGTTAACGACACTAGAGCAGCGCTGGATCGTGTCTGGGTTTGCGCTTTCCCGAGATGAGCTGCTGGCGTGAGCGTTTTGCTCGATCCGATCTATGCGTTCGTGTTTTTGGGACTGTTTTCACCGGGGCCAAATGTCATTCTGCTTACCGCATCTGGCGCGCGCTTTGGATTTCTACGTACACTGCCTCATCTTGCAGGCGTTGTTCTTGGGGTTGGTATTATCGCTGGCCTCACTGCGTTTGGCTTGGGTGCGATTCTGATTACAATGCCGCAATTAGTGCTAGCTTTAAAGGCTATCGCCGCAGTTTGGATATTGTGGATGGCGTGGCGTCTTTGGAACAGCGAGGCCCGTTTGAGCGACGCGAGCGATGTTCCGATGACCTTCACCCAAGCCGTTCTATTCCAATGGGTAAACCCCAAAATTTGGGCGGTCGCCTTGAGTGGCATAACTCTTTACCCCGGTGGGTTTCCCCCAATTGGCGAAGCGGCACGACTGGCAAGCGCATTTTCAGGCATAAATCTTGGCGTGTGCATCTTTTGGACAGCGGCGGGCACTTTGCTCACCTTTTTGCTGACCTCACCAGTTGCATGGCGGATATTCATGCGCGTGCTGGCCTTGGCCTTGGCTGCATTTTCGATCATGTTGTTCGTCTAACTCTTCTGATCCGAAATCTGAAACCTATGCTGCGCTTTTTTGAACGCCTTGTTGATCCTTATGTGAGCTATTCTGAGACGGATACGCCGCCGCAAAAGCTGTGGCCGTTCATGATGGCTTATTCACAGCCTTTCAAACGGGTGTTTTGGTGTGCGGGCATCATGTCGGTTATCGTTGCTGTGGTGGAGATTTGGTTGATCTCCTACATGGGGCGCGTCGTGGACATCTTGCAGGGTGATCCAGCGTTGGTTTGGCAGACATATGGCACCGAGTTTCTGATTGTTTCGCTGTTTATCCTGTTCATACGTCCGATCCTGCAAGGCATTGATGTTGCGCTTTTGAACAACACGATCCTTCCGAATTTTGGAACGCTCATTCGCTGGCGTGCGCATAAACATGTGCTTCGGCAATCCGTTGGGTGGTTCGAAAATGACTTCGCTGGTCGCATCGCAAATCGCATTATGCAAACGCCCCCAGCTGCTGGTGAAGCGGTATTTCAGGTGTTTGATGCAATCACATTTTCGCTCGCCTATGTCCTTGGATCTGCGATCTTGCTGGCGAATGCGGATCCTCGCTTGGCGCTGCCACTTGTCATTTGGCTTAGCCTTTACGCGATGTTGGTTGTTTGGACGGTGAAGCGCGTTGGTCCTGCGTCCCAAGCCTCGTCTGATGCGCGGTCTACTGTGACTGGGCGGGTCGTGGATGCCTATACGAACATCCATTCGGTGAAGATGTTCAGCCATGGTCCGCAAGAAATGGACTATGCGAAAGATGCTATCGAAAACGCACGTACGACGTTCCAGACTGAGATGCGAATTTTTACGATTATGGACGTCACTTTGGTGATGCTGAACGGTCTGTTGATCATTGGTGTTGTCGGTGGTGCGATCTGGCTTTGGAGTGTTGGTGAGGCCTCTGTTGGGATCGTCGCGGCGACAACGGCGCTGGTGCTGCGCCTAAATGCGATGACCGCTTGGATCATGTGGGCGCTAACCAGTTTCTTCCGCCAGCTGGGTGTTGTGAAAGAGGGGATGGAGACGATTGCGCAACCGATTACACTTGTCGATCAAGTGGATGCGCAACCTTTGAAATTTGAAGAAGGCCGGATTGAGATTGATCAGTTGACCCATCACTACGGGAGACAAACAGGCGGATTAGACACTGTTTCTTTGCAAATCGAACCTGGTCAAAAGATAGGTTTGATCGGTCGTTCTGGAGCTGGGAAAAGTACGCTCGTTAAACTATTGCTCCGATTTTATGATGCTGACCGTGGGCGCATTTTGATCGATGATCAGGATATCGCAAAAGTCACGCAAGACAGCCTTCGTGCGCAGATTGGGATGGTACAACAGGACAGTTCACTGCTGCATCGGTCCGTGCGCGACAACATTCGCTATGGTCGACCTGATGCCACTGAGGAAGAGGTCATTGCAGCCGCAAAGCAAGCCGAAGCGCATGAGTTTATCCTTGACCTTGCCGACGCTGAAGGGCGTGAGGGATATGATGCTCAAGTGGGTGAGCGCGGGGTAAAATTGTCTGGTGGCCAGCGTCAGAGGATCACGCTCGCGCGGGTGATGTTGAAGGACGCGCCGATCTTGCTTTTGGATGAGGCAACAAGCGCTTTGGACAGTGAAGTCGAAGCCGCGATTCAAGCGACGCTCTACGGGATGATGGCAGGCAAAACTGTGATCGCGATTGCGCATCGCTTGTCCACGATTGCGCAAATGGATCGCATACTTGTGCTGGATCAAGGACGTATCGTTGAAGATGGTACGCATGACGCGCTTTTGTCCAAAGGCGGGCTATATGCTGACTTCTGGGCGCGTCAGTCCGGTGGATTTCTGAATGCCGAGGACACATGAAAAAGATTGAAACATGGATTGAAGCTTTCCGTCCCGCGGATGGCCCACCGCCAAACACTTTGTGGGAGTTTGTTAGGTGGTGCTTGGCCAGCGCTTGGCCTGTTCTAATCCTAGCGGCACTTTTGTCTGCAGGCGCGGGTGCAATGGAGGCGGGGACAGCCTATATCTTGGGTCTCGTGATCGATGCGGTCGTTGGGACTGGCACTGAGAACTTTTATACGACGAAAAACATCGTCATGGCCGTTCTAGCCATTGGATTTTTCGTCGTTTTGCGGCCTTTGATGTTTGCGGTGTCTTCCGCAGCGAACCATGTGGTCGTTATGCCGAACGTCTCGACCCTTGTGCAGTCACGGCTACATCGTTGGTCACTGGGGCAGTCGGTTAGCTTTTTTGATGATGATTTTGCAGGTCGCATAGCGCAAAAGCAAATGCAGACGGCGCGTGCTGTGACGGATGTTGTATCAGAAACGATCAATGTTGTGGCCTTTGCGCTGGCATCTTTGTTGGGCAGCTTCGCATTGCTTGGGGCGATTGATTGGCGCGTCGCTGGGTTGTTTGTAATCTGGTTGGCCGGATACTTTGCGCTGATTGGCTGGTTCTTGCCCCGTATTCGCGCACGTGCTGCGACACGAGCAAATGCGCGTGCAGCTGTGTCCGGCCAGTTAGTGGATACGATCACCAACATCAAAACCGTCAAGCTTTTCGCGCATGATGCGCATGAAGATAAGGTTGCATTGGACGCGATGGGCAAGTTCCGTACGCAGTCTTTGCACTATGGTTGGCTCGCCGCAACGTTCCGCTTTTTCCTGATGGTGATTGCAGGAATTTTACCTGTCTTGCTGATGGGTGCGTCGATCTACTTCTGGCAAATCGGCCAAGCGACACCGGGCGATATTGTTGCGGCTGGTGCGGTATCAATCCGCATTGCGCAGATGACGGGATGGGTGTCGTTCACGCTGATGGCGATCTATTCCAACATTGGTGAAATCGAAGATGGTATGCACACTTTGGCCAACCCTGTGCGTGTCGAGGATGCGCCGCATGCGAGCTATCTTGAAGTCCCTCAAGGCAAGATCACCTTCGAGAATGTCAGCTTTCAATATGGCAATGCGCTGGGTGGTGTCAGTGACATGACCCTTACGATTGGGGCTGGTGAAAAGATTGGTATTGTTGGTGCTTCTGGTGCGGGGAAGTCGACCTTAGTTTCGCTGCTTCTTAGGCTTTACGATGCGGAAGAGGGTCGCATCTTGATTGATGGGCAACCTCTGGAAAGTGTCACGCAAACTTCACTACGGCGCGCGATTGGGATGGTCACGCAAGAGGCTGCGATGTTCAATCGGTCTGCGCGCGACAACATTCTTTATGGGCGTCACGGCGCGAGCGAGCAGGATATAATACATGCTGCAGAACAGGCCGAAGCGCATGGGTTCATTGCTAATCTTCGGGATAGTCAAAAGCGCGAAGGCTATGACGCGCATTTGGGCGAACGCGGTGTGAAATTGTCGGGCGGTCAAAGACAGCGCATTGCCCTCGCGCGGGCCATTCTCAAAGAAGCGCCGATCCTTGTGTTGGATGAAGCGACAAGCGCGCTTGACAGTGAGGTCGAAGCGTCGATCCAGGCCGCGTTAGAGCGCGCAATGGAAGGTAAAACTGTCCTTGCGATCGCGCACCGTTTGTCGACGCTCAGCCAGATGGATCGCATCATTGTTCTAGATGAGGGTCGCATTGTCGAAGACGGTACGCATGACAGTCTGTTGAAACAAGACGGGCTTTATGCGCGCTATTGGAACCGTCAGTCGGGCGGGTTTATCGACGTGCGTTCAGCCGCCGAATAGGGCACTAGCACGCCTATGGAAGAATTTTTGATAGAACGATTAGGGCATCAGGGCGACGGGATCGCTTCTGGCCCTGTGTTTGCGCCGCGCACTTTGCCGGGTGAACGTGTGAGCGGTATTCGCAATGGAGATCGTTTGAGCGATGTGAAAATCATCAAACCCTCTGATCAACGCGTTGCTGCTGCGTGTCGTCATTTTAAAAGCTGTGGCGGATGTCAGTTGCAGCACGCCTCTGAACCGTTTGTTAGCGAATATAAACAGCAGATCGTGAAAAGTTCGTTGGGTGCGCATGGGATTGAGACTGAGTTGCGCCCGATTGTGACCTCGCCCGTACAAAGCCGTCGACGTGCCACGTTCGCGGTGCGGCGTACCAAAAAGGGTGCGCTTTGGGGTTTTCATGCGCGCGGCTCTGATATGGTTATTGCTGTGCCAGAGTGTCAGTTGGTTGTGCCTGAATTGCTAGGTGTAAACGCCTTGATGGATGATCTCGCGCGCATTGGCGGATCTCGTAAAGGCGAGATGGCGGTGAATGTCACGTTGTCTGAGGTGGGGCTGGATGTCTTTGTCATAGGTGGTAAGCCGCTTGATCGCGAATTGACGGTGGGCCTGTCAGGCGTTGTTGAGGTGCATAAACTGGCGCGTTTGACCTGGGATGATGAAGCTATTGGTATGCGCAATCCGCCTTATCAGAAATTTGGTGCCGCCAAAGTTGCCCCGCCTCCCGGTGCGTTTTTGCAAGCGACGGTGCATGGGCAGGATGCATTGACCGCAGCGGTCTTGGACGCGGTGAGCGGTGAGAAAGGTGTCGATCTGTTCGCGGGCAGCGGCACGTTTACTTTGCCGCTAGCCGAGCACTACGAGATGATCGCGTTGGAGAGCGAGAAGCCTATGATCGCCTCGCTAGACAGAGGATGGCGAGAGGCGAAAGGTTTGAAGAAAGTCGACGCGATTGCGCGGGATTTGTTTCGTAGACCGTTCTTGCCGGATGAATTGGCGAAGTTGGATTTCGCCGTGCTTGACCCGCCGCGTGCAGGGGCAGAGGCGCAGGTTACAGAGCTGGCCAAAAGCGAGATCGCACAGATTGTTTATGTGTCGTGCAATCCGGTGACGTTCGCACGGGATGCGAACATGTTGATTAAGGCGGGCTTTACGCTTGATTGGGTACAAGTTGTGGATCAATTCCGCTGGTCATCACATGTGGAGCTTGCAGCGAAGTTTGCACGCACTCATATGCAGGGCTAAGGCAAAGGAACACGCATGCGTCAGCAACTTAGCAATTGGTTAGATCGACCCATAGTTGGCAATTTCATTATTTTGGTGATCGTTGTGAATGCGATCGTGCTCGGGCTTGAGACGTCTAAACCGATCATGGCGCAGTTTGGCGGTTTGATCCTTGCGATTGATCAAGCGTGCCTTGCGATCTTTGTGGTTGAGATTGCAGCGAAGCTGATCGCGCGCGGCAGTCGTTTCTTCCGCGATGGCTGGAACCTGTTCGATCTCGCTGTTGTCGCGATTGCACTTGTCCCGTCCAGTGGCGGTCTGTCTGTTTTGCGCGCCTTGCGTATCTTGCGGGTTTTGCGTGTTGTATCTGTCGCGCCGCGTTTGCGTCGTGTGGTTGAGGGCTTTATCACCGCGCTTCCCGGAATGGGTAGTGTGTTTCTGCTGATGTCGATCATCTTTTATATCGGCGCAGTGATTGCTACCAAGATATTCGGCGCTGACTTTCCGCAGTGGTTCGGATCTTTAGGCCAATCGGGCTATACCTTGTTCCAAGTGATGACGCTGGAAAGCTGGTCGATGGGTATCGTGCGGCCTGTGCTTGAAGTTTATCCCTACGCCTGGGCTTTCTTTATTCCGTTTATCTTGGTGACAACATTTGCGGTTGTGAACTTGCTTGTAGGCTTGATTGTGAATTCGATGCAGGACGCGCATCAGGAGGAAGATGTACAGCGCACGGACGCCTACCGCGATGATGTTTTGGCGCGGCTGGAAGCGATTGAGAAATTGTTGCAGCACAAGAATGGCTCACAAGGGCGTTGAGTGATGTGGATTTCTTTTTGAAGGACGGGCAAACTGTTTAGACAGGGCACAATTAAAAAAACACTAAGCATTTCGAGGCAGTATTTTAGATGAAAAGACGGATCCTTCTTCTTTCAGCGGCAGCAACTTTGATGCTGAGCGCCTGTGCGAGCAAATTTAAACGCTACAATGGTCCAAAAGTGACGCGGATGATCGTCTATAAGGCCCAGCGCAAAATGCATCTCATGCACTTTGGCGAAGCTTTGCGTAGCTATGACTTTGATCTTGGATTTGCACCCTACGGCCGCAAGGGTGAAGAAGGTGACGGGCGCACGCCCGAGGGCGAGTATATTATTGATCGACGCAACCCTAATTCAAAATTCCATCTTTCAATTGGGATCAATTACCCCAACGCGAACGATATTGCGAAAGCGAAGGCTGCTGGTGTGAAGCCCGGTGGTGACATCTTTATACACGGACAACCCAACTTGTTTGTACCAAATGGCGCTGATTGGACAGCCGGCTGTATTGCTGTGACCAACAAGGAAATGGAACGGATTTATGCCATGGTTGATAATGGCACGCCAATCTCGATTTATCCGTAACTAGTTCGTGGAAGCGAGATGCTGGGTGCCAGAGGTAGCTAGTGCACCTGTAACAAGCGTCCACCAAATCTTACTGTTGCTTTCCTGAAAGTAGGAAAAGCCCATAAGTGTTGCGGATTTGTCTAGGATAACACTGCGCGTTGATGCCTCTTCCATCCACGCACCGAGTGTTTCCAGTTCTGTCTCATAAGTTTCGGAGATGTTTTCGCCCTTAAGCTGGCCGGAAAAACCAACGCGGCGCACGCGATCAATTGGGGAGGAGCCGTCAGAGCTAAAGTGCCAAGGGCGGTTTTGCACCGACATATCGCGTGAATGCGTCGCGGCGGCGGCGTTTAGTTTCGCATCGAGTTGAAGCGGTGATGCACCAGAGGCTTGACGTAGCGAGTTCACAGAATCGAGCATGCGGAACTGAATGCGCGACGTTTCGTTTGATCCAATGCGATATGCTTTCGGCAATGGTTTATCATCCGGTCCAAGCGAAGGAGATTGGGGCGCGCCACAGGCTGCAAGTGCAAGTGCTGCTGAAACAAGAAGAAAACCGATGCGCGTCATTATAATACCCCAACTGAGTTTAGGTAGCACTACCCCCCAATGCGTTGCGATTCAAACCCGCAATCTGTCGAAAATCACTTTCGAGGGCCTGTTTCAATTGCGAGTGAGGCTTCCGCGCAATAATGTCATAGTGAAACGCGCGTAAATAGGCGCGAAAGAAATACGACGTCTGAAATGGAGAACGCGATGAATGATGCATTGAGCAAACGAATGGATCGACGCAGGTTTATCGGCGCCGCAGGTGCCACGATGCTTACGGGCTCCGCGATGGCTCAAGATATATCTCGACCCAGCAATGGAACGGTGGAGCTTGAAAAAGACATTAGCCAAGCGGTGCGTCGCAACATCTCAAGTTTTCGAACGCTTGATTGGCGCCCCTATTTCAGCAACCTGAACAACGGTGCGGTATTGGTCGATATTTCCAGCCGCGCGCTGCACTTCTGGTCGGAAGACGGCAATACATATAAATTGTATCCGTCCTCTGTTCCTTTAACGCCTGATCTCACGAAGAAAGGCCGCACCAAAGTTGTGCGCAAAGTTGAGGGGCCAACGTGGCGCCCAACACCATCAATGAAAAAGCGTAATCCTGAATGGCCCGATGTTGTTGAGCCGGGTCCTGATAATCCGCTGGGGACACATGCTCTGTATCTGAGCTGGACGTATTATCGAATCCACGGCACGCATGACACGCGAAAAATTGGGCGTCGCTCGTCCAATGGTTGTATTGGGCTTTATAATGAGCACATTGCTCAATTATATGCGATCACCAAAGTAGGCACTCAAGTGTTGCTTATTTGACGACATTGGGTCGATCTTGCGCGATGTGGTTCAAAGATGGGTTTGCATTACCTGATGATAACTGCTTAAAACAAACTACGAGGTTTAAGTCTTGCGTGCTCGTTGTCGACGAACCGGCGATGGGCTAATTCTAGAGGATATTACTATGAAAAAAATCGCACTTGCTGCTGCACTTTCCGTTTCTGCTTCCACAGCCTTCGCTGGCAACATGGAAGCTCCTGTGATGGAAGCACCAATCATTGTTGAAGAAGCTGCTGCAGGTTCTTCTGCTGGCATCGTCGTTCCTATGTTGATTTTGGCAGTTGTTGCTGCTGCAGTTTCCATGTAAATTAGCGGCCAGAAAAATCTTAGGAAGGGCGGTATCTTAGGATGCCGCCTTTTCTATTTGAGTAATCGTTTTTTTATTGGGCGTGCTTCGCCCGCGCTAGATAAGCATATTTAAGAAATATGCAGATTGCCTTCGGCGAGAGTTTACTTGGCAAGATGAAGTCGATTAGTCGAGCCAGCCTTTGAGGTTGTCTTCGATCACTTCTGAGAGTGCAGAGATATGAGCCGGATCATCGTTAAGGCAAGGAATATAGGTGAAATGTTCGCCGCCGCCCTCTTCAAAGCTTTCTTTGATCTCTTCATTGATCTCTTCCAGCGTTTCGATGCAATCGGCTGAAAAGGCAGGTGCGATGACGGCGATGTTCTTTTTGCCATCTTCTTCTGCGAGGCGCGCGACCTCTTTAACTGTATATGGTTGCAGCCACTCTTCAGGGCCAAACTTTGACTGGAAGGTTGTCGCGATTTCTGTGTCGCCCCAGCCAAGGCGTTCTTTCAGCAAGCGCGTCGTTTTCTGGCACTGGCAGTGGTATGGATCGCCTTCCATCAAATAGCGCTTTGGCACGCCATGATAGGAGCAGACAAGAATGTCGGGCTTTTTTTCCGCAGCGGCATAGGCGCGCTCAACGGATTGTGCGAGCGCTTCGATATACAGTGGATGTTCGAAGTATGGCTCGATCGTGCGGCTGGCGGGTTGCCATTTCTCTTCCATCAGAATGCGGAAGAACTGATCGTTTGCTGTCGCTGACGTCGCACCTGCGTAATGCGGATAAAGCGGAACGAACAGAATTTTTGTGCAGCCTGCCTCAACCATAGCGCGCACTTTGCTTTTGGTTGACGGATTTCCATAGCGCATACAGAAATCAACCATGACATCGTCACCATAGCGCGCTTTCATCGTTTCTGTGATTGCTGCATTTTGCTGTTTGGTAATCGTCATCAGCGGGCTTTCATCTGCTTCTTCGTTCCAAATAGAGCGGTAGGCCGCGCCAGATGTGAATGGGCGTTTCGTCAAGATGATAAGCTGCAACAACGGCTGCCAAAGCCAGGGTGAGTAGTCAATGACGCGGCGATCCGAGAGAAATTCACCAAGGTAGCGACGCATCGACCAATAGTCCGTGTTGTCGGGTGTACCGAGGTTAGACAAAAGAATGCCAACTGTAGGGGTGGGCAGTTTCGGATGATCGCTCGGCGCATGTGCAGGGCATGTCATGGGGATATTAGCGTCGGTCATAGGATCACTCCTGTTAATCTAATATTTAAGCCAGATAAGCGAAATATGTCTGCGGTCAATCGTGCAAAGGCTTTTCCGTTGTTTTTAACGCATCTGCGAGACGGGATGTCGCAGAACCGGGGCGCAGTGGCTTGGGTTGATCAGCGGAGGGAGCCCAGCCTGAAAGGAACAAGAATTCAAACGTCGCAATGATTTTACTACCCTCTGCAAAGGTCTCTGCATAAATCTGAGTGCAGCGGTCAAAAATGGCGCGCTTTGTCGGGTGGCGCAGGCGCGCGTTGAGGGCATTGGTTTCGCCGAATTTTCTCAGGTCGTGCATCAGGTGGAACGCATCTTTGTAGCTCGTGCGGATCGTGATGTTATCTGCAACAGGAAGCGCAAGGCCTGCGCGTTGTAGTAATGCGCCAAGGTCGCGAATTTCGCCCATGGGCGCGATGCGAGGGGATAGACCCCCAGTCACTTCGCTCTCAGCTTGGGCAAGACAGATGCGCAGTTCGTTCAGGGTTTGACCGCCTAAACATACCGCTTGAAACAATCCGTCTGGTTGAAGTGCGCGCGCGCTTTGGATGATTTGGCCAACGGGGTCATTGGCCCAATGCAGCGCCATGAAATGGATCGCAAGGTCGTGGGAGTTCGTTGTGACATCCAGCGTTTCACTGTCCTCGATCTGTTTCGCATTTGGGACAATTGGGGGCGCTGGGCCAACGATAAGGGGCGATTTAAACTCTCTGTTAACCAGACTCAGGCGATCAAGGAGTTCATCCTTTGCGATACCACGCAAGAACCCGTCACTGGCGCGGTGGCGATTGCGGATCAGAGCGGAGCGATCAGTAAGGAGGGGCACATTTTGCATATGTCATGTCATATGGCGCAAACGCGGAGGGGGTTCAAACCCTGATCCATTCTGTGTTTCCGCTCGAATGCCTGTCCTGTCGTGCAAATGTTGCAAGCGATGATGGTCTATGTGGTATGTGTTGGCGCGATACTGCGTTTATCGCCAGAGATATTTGTGACGGATGTGGCGTTCCTTTGAGGGGGGGTGTGCAAAGCGGGGATCGCTACGATATTGTGAAGCCTGCGGGAAAGTAGATGGCGCGCTGTGTTTAGGACACCTTGCGAAGCGAAGTTCTGGTTGCGCTTGTACCGCTTCATTAGACGCGGATGGTTAAGCGGCGATATAAGCAATCGAGCTTAATTGCGCGGGTGATGGCGGGGCGGCTTTTGGTTCTGATCTCCGCTGATCTGCTAAGGCGGGATTGCGCTACTGCAACGCTTGATGGAAAAACACGTGAAGTGCGGTTTGATGAAATGCGCGATGCGATTTATGTACCTCTCAAACGTGAGGCATTGCTCGAAGGGCGTTCCGTGCTGCTTGTGGATGATGTTATGATCTTTGGTGCTACGCTTGCCGCTTGTACAGAAGCGTGCCTCAAATCACGTGCAAGAGAGGTTTGTGTCGTGGCCCTAGCGCGCGTTGCAAAGGATGACTAACTTACGAGCAAGCTAAGAAGGATTATGTTCGTGAAAGAAGTTGAGATTTATACATCGCCGCTCTGTGGATTTTGCCATGCTGCGAAACGTTTGCTGACATCGAAGGATGTGAATTTTGCAGAAGTCGACATTGCTGTGCAGCCTGAACGCCGTGCAGAGATGATGCAACGTGCCAATGGTGGACGCACGGTTCCGCAGATTTTCATTGGTGAGGAACATGTTGGCGGATGCGACGATCTTTTCGCGCTTGAACGTGCTGGCAAACTAGATGCGATGCTGGCCGCCTAAATGCTGGCAGCACTCATTCAAACCAACTCTAGCGATGATCCGCGTGAAAACCTTGCGCGGATCGCTGCGCGTATCAGGGAAGCGGCAAATGATGGTGCCGGCTTTATTCTGACACCGGAGGTGAGCAATTGCTTGTCGCTTAGCCGTGAGCATCAGGACGCTGTTTTGCAGTATGAAGCACATGACGTGTCCCTTGCGGGCTATCAAGCACTGGCGGCAGAGTTGGGCGTTTGGTTGTCCATCGGATCGCTTGCAGTGAAGACCGATGATGCGGATGGGCGATATGCGAACCGTTCTTTCGTGATTAATCCAAGCGGGGCGGTGACAAAGCGCTACGATAAAATTCATATGTTTGATGTGGATGTGACCAAGGACGAAACCTACCGCGAGTCTGACGGCTATCTTCCGGGCACACGTGCTGCGATTGCGCCGACGCCTTTTGGGACGTTGGGATTGAGCATCTGTTATGATGTGCGATTTGCCTATCTTTATCGCGCCTTGGCGCAAGCAGGGGCCGAGATCTTGTTGGTGCCAGCAGCGTTTTCACCTGTGACGGGCAAAGCGCATTGGGAGTCCCTGTTGCGTGCACGTGCGATTGAAACGGGGTGCTATGTTCTTGCGGCAGCGCAAACCGGAGTGCATCGCGCAAGCGTTGGCAAACAGCGTAAAACACATGGGCATTCGTTGGCGATTTCGCCTTGGGGTGAGGTTCTGGCTGATGGCGGACCCGAAGAGGGCACGGTCCTGGTTGAAATTGACCATGCAGAAGTGGCACAAGCACGTAGGAAGATTGCGGCGCTGGGCCATGATCGGAACTTCGAAGGTCCGTAATGCCGGAAGAATCCAACGCTCTAGCCACCATGTTGTTCAGCGAACTTTTGACCGCTGATCAATTGCTGCGCAACAAGCTTGGCCGCGTTTTGCCCAAAGGCATGGAGATTTCGCATTTCTCGGTTCTGAACTATCTGGCCAGTACGTCCAGCGAACGCACACCTGCGCAATTGGCGAAAAGCTTTCATCTGACGCGCGGGGCGATGACCAACACGCTTGGTAAGTTAGAGCGTGCTGGCTATATCCATATTCGCCCTGATTGGGATGATGCGCGCCGCAAGCAGGTTGCGATTAGTCCTGCGGGTCGCTCCGCACGCGACGGCGCGCTGGCAGTTATCGGACCTGTGATCGAAAAACTCGTCAAGGATTTGGGGGATGATAAGCTGCGCCTTGCTTTGCCCATTTTGCGTGACCTGCGCCTTAAGCTGGAATAGGATTAAGCGGGTTTTACGCTTGCAGTGACGTAGTTCACGCTCAGATCTCTTTCGGAAATGCTCCAGCTCCACAAGATTGGATTGAACACGAAGCCCTTGCGATCCACTGGTTCGACGCCAGATTGGGACAACAATTCAAACAGCTCATCTGGCGTGATGAATTTGTTCCATTCATGTGTGCCCTTAGGCAGCCAACGCATGATCACTTCCGCGCCGATAATCGCCATTGCGTAGCTTTTCGGATTGCGATTGATTGTGGAGCATAGGTGCAGGCCACCGGGTTTCAGCAATTGCCGGCAAGCGGTTAGATAAGCCAATGGATCGGCAACGTGTTCTACTACCTCCATGTTCACCACCACATCAAATTGCTCCCTCGCATCAGCTAGTGCTTCGGCGGTGCTGCAGCGGTAATCGATGGTGAGGCCGGATTGCTCGGCATGAACTTGGGCGACGGGAATATTACGCTCTGCGGCATCTGCGCCCACGACAGTCGCGCCAAGACGCGCCATAGGCTCAGAGAGCAAGCCACCACCGCATCCGATATCAAGTATGCGCAGACCTTTGAATGGCTCTGGCGCGCTCAGATCGCGGTCAAATTCGCCAGCGATCTGACATGTCAGATAATCAAGACGGCAGGGGTTTAGCATGTGCAAGGGCTTAAACTTGCCCTTCGGGTCCCACCATTCTGCGGCCATTGCTTCGAACTTCGCAACCTCTGAGGGATCAACTGTGTTTGGGGCGGCTTGCATTCCTGTCTCCATATGCTCATCTGGTCCTAACGGACCTCTCGAAGGGTTATATAGGATGGATCTCGATAAAATCTCAGGCCAAAAGAGCGCGGTGCAATATTTGTACCCGCCGATAGATCCGTTTGATCAACGCATGATGGAAATGCCCGGCGGGCATACAATCTATTTTGAACAATGCGGCAACCCTGATGGCATCCCCGTGATCGTGTTGCACGGTGGTCCGGGAGGTGGATGTAGCCCCGCGATGCGGCGCTATTTTGATCCTGCTGTTTATCGCGTGGTTTTGTTTGATCAGCGTGGTTGTGGCCGCTCGCGTCCTCATGCGTCGGTCGAGAACAACACGACATGGGATTTGGTTGCGGATATCGAACGCATTCGCGAGGCCTTGGACATAGAGAAATTCATCGTATTTGGCGGAAGCTGGGGCGCAACGCTTGCGCTGATCTATGCGGAAACACATCCAGAGCATGTCAGCCATCTGGTTCTGCGTGGCGTGTTTTTGATGATGCAGCGTGAGTTGGATTGGTTCTACGGCGGTGGCGCTGGGCAATTCTGGCCAGAGACTTGGGCAAACTTCGTGTCCCTTGTGCCGAAGGACGAGTGCGATGATTTTATAGGCGCCTATCATCGTCGATTGTTCAGTGGTGATATTCCTTTAGAGACCCGTTTTGCAAAAACGTGGTCAAGTTGGGAAAATGCTTTGGCCTCTGTTTATTCCAATGGCCGTGGGGGCGAAGCGCCTGGGGAATATGCGCGAGCGTTTGCGCGGCTTGAGAACCATTATTTCGTGCATGGCGGATTCCTGGAGTCTGATGGCTGGATTTTAGAAAACTTGGATCGCATCAGTCACATTCCAAGCATCATCGTCCAGGGCCGTTATGATATGATTTGCCCGCCCAAGTCTGCCTATGATCTTGCGCAAGCTTGGCCCAACGCTGAGCTGCGAATGGTGCGTAACGCGGGGCATGCACTTAGCGAGCCGGGGATCAGCGCGGAACTTGTGCGTGCGATGGATCAGATCGCGGAGAGCATCGCCTAAGGGAAAAGACCGCCTAGTGAGTGAGCGGTTTTATTAGGAACTCGTTTCACATGCAAGACAATACATGTTTAAGATGTGCTACTTAGGAGCCCATTACCCTTAAGGATGAATTACTTACAAGAGATAATTCGTGAACCAAATGGGGAAAGGACTTTGTTATTGTGACATGTGGCCTTGCGGACTCAGTTGGTCTTGTCTATACGCCCTTTAACAGCGGCGCGGCTGGGTCCACACCAAACGCTCCACCGGAACTTATGTAACGGGCCGTGCGCCCGTTTTTTTGTGCCTAGACGCTAGGTAGGATGACTATGAACAACGATTTGATTGCCAAAGCTGCCATCGACCAACGCCTTGCTGGGATCATCACACCTGTGATTGAAGACCTTGGGTTTGAATTGGTGCGTGTGCGGTTGATGTCTGGCAAGGCCACGACATTGCAGATTATGGCTGAGCGTCCTGAGGGCGGTATCGAAGTTGATCAATGTGCAGAGATTAGCACAGCGATTGGTGCGACGCTGGATGTCGAGGACCCGATCATCGATGAATACACGCTTGAAGTCTCTAGTCCCGGTATTGATCGCCCTTTAACGCGACTTAAGGACTTCGCCACATTTGAAGGGTATGAAGCTAAAATTGAAACGACTGAGCTGATTGATGGCCGCCGTCGTTTCAAAGGACAACTTGCAGGTGTTGAGGGCAATGATGTGCTGATCAATATCGAAGAGGGCACTGTCGGTTTGAGCTTTGATTGGCTGAGCGATGCCAAGCTGGTTTTGACTGATGAGTTGATCACAGAAATGCTACGCCAGCGCAAAGTCGCAGGCGATATTAACGAAGATGAATTTGACGAAATTGAAACGGATGAAACGCCGTTTTCGGAGGAGAAATAACCATGGCTATCACCTCAGCAAACCAGCTTGAGCTGTTGCAAACCGCAGAAGCGGTTGCGCGCGAAAAGATGATTGATCCGGGTCTTGTGATTGAGGCCATGGAGGAAAGCCTCGCACGCGCGGCGAAGTCGCGTTACGGCGCTGAGATGGATATCCGCGTCGCGATTGACCGCAAGACAGGTCGCGCGACATTCACACGTGTGCGCACGGTTGTTGAGGATGAAGAGCTTGAGAACTATCAGGCGGAATTCACCGTTGAGCAAGCCAAGCAGTACATAGAAAACCCCGAAGTGGGTGCGACTTTCGTTGAGGAAGTGCCACCTGTGGAAATGGGCCGTATCGCAGCGCAATCTGCCAAGCAGGTCATCTTGCAGAAAGTGCGCGAAGCGGAGCGTGATCGCCAGTTCGAAGAATTCCAAGACCGCGCAGGCACGATCATCAACGGTGTTGTGAAGCGTGAAGAGTATGGCAACGTGATCGTTGACGTAGGTCGCGGCGAAGGCATTCTGCGCCGTAACGAAAAGATCGGCCGCGAAAGCTATCGCCCGAATGATCGTATCCGTTGCTTCATCAAAGACGTGCGCCGTGAAGTGCGTGGACCTCAGATTTTCCTATCTCGTACAGCGCCTGAGTTCATGGCCGAGCTGTTCAAGATGGAAGTTCCAGAAATTTACGACAATATCATCGAGATCAAAGCGGTGGCCCGTGACCCTGGTTCGCGCGCAAAGATTGCTGTGATTTCACATGACGGTTCTATCGATCCTGTCGGTGCCTGTGTTGGTATGCGTGGTTCCCGCGTTCAGGCTGTTGTGAACGAGCTTCAAGGCGAAAAAATCGACATCATCCCATGGAATGAAGATCAGCCAACGTTCCTCGTGAATGCGCTTCAGCCTGCGGAAGTTTCCAAAGTTGTTCTCGACGAAGAAGCGGGCAAAATTGAAGTTGTTGTTCCCGATGAGCAATTGTCCTTGGCGATTGGTCGCCGTGGTCAGAATGTGCGTCTCGCGTCGCAGCTGACGAACCTCGACATCGATATCATGACCGAAGAAGACGAGAGCAAGCGCCGTCAGGCGGAGTTCGAGCTTCGCACGAAACTGTTCATGGAAGCGTTAGACGTAGATGAGTTCTTCGCACAGCTTTTGGTCGCGGAAGGGTTCACGAACCTTGAAGAAGTTGCTTACGTTGAAATTGACGAACTGATTGTCATCGACGGAGTTGACGAAGATACGGCTAGCGAACTTCAGACCCGTGCACGCGAGTTCCTAGAGGCGAAAGCAGCAGCAGCCCTCGCGAAAGCGCGTGAGCTTGGTGCAGAGGATAGTCTTATCACGTTCGAGGGAATCACCCCTCAAATGGCAGAGGTTCTTGCGGAAGACGGTGTCAAGACGCTGGAAGATTTCGCGACTTGTGCAGATTGGGAATTGGTGGGTGGCTGGACCACCGTGGACGGCGAACGCGTCAAGGATGACGGCCTGCTAGAGCAATTCGGAATGGAGCTTGAGGAAGCCCAAACCATGATTATGACTGCGCGTGTTTTGCTTGGTTGGGTTGATCCAACAGAGCTTGAACCAGAGGCTTCAGAGGACGAAATGTCCGAGGAGTCTGAGGTCTGATCTCAGGCCTCAGGATTTATGACAGTGACGCGCGGCGGCACACGTAAAGATCGGTCCAGCGGGCCAGAGCGTAAGTGCATCGCGACACAGGTTACTATGCCTGTGTCAGAGATGATCCGCTTTGTCGTTGGGCCTGATGCGCAGATTGTTCCTGATATTTTGGGAAAACTGCCTGGTCGTGGTATTTGGGTATCTGCGGATAAGGCAGCCCTTGAAAAGGCGGCGAGCAAGAACCTGTTTGCACGTAGCGCTAAACAGTCCGTGAAAGTCCCAGATGGCTTGGTCGCCGAAGTGGAAGTACAAGTGACACGTCGCTTGGTCGAGCTGATTAGTTTGGCGCGCAAGGGTGGCGGTGCAGTTGTGGGTTACGAGAAGGTCAAAAGCTGGCTGATGAATGAAGAGGCCGAAGTGCTTATTCAAGCCAGTGACGGATCAGAACGCGGCAAGTCGAAATTAAGCACGCCGCACTACGGCAGTTTCATCGGTTGGTTAACAGCAGATGAGTTGGGATTGGCCTTTGGGCGACAGGTTGTGATACATGGCGCGCTAAGCGCTGGTGGACTCACCTCTCGTGTAGTAGAGGAAGCCCAAAGATTAAAAGCGATACGAGAAGTAGCGACGGCAGGGGCCGTCCGAAAGGAAAAGACAGCTAAATGAGCGATAACGACGGCAAAAAGACATTGGGACTGCGCGGCACCGGCTCGCGTCCCTCGAATGTAAAGCAAAGCTTTAGCCACGGCCGCACGAAGAATGTGGTCGTTGAGACCAAGCGTAAGCGCATTGTGGTGCCTAAGCCGGGAGCTGCGAAGCCTGCGGCTGGTGCTGTTGCGGGTAGCAACCCTGCAAAGCGTCCGGCGGGTATCACCGATGTGGAAATGGAGCGTCGTCTGAAAGCGGTCCAAGCTGCGAAAGCGCGTGAGACCGAAGATGCGGCCCGTCGTGAAGCCGAAGAGAAAGCGCGCGCAGAAGATCGCGAGCGTCGTCGCGCCGAGATAGAAGCGAAAGAAAAAGAAGAGCAAGAGCGCGCAGAGCGTGCGAAGGCGAAAGCTGAAGCAGAAGAAGCGGCCAATCGCGCAGCGGAAGATGCAGCACGCGTCGCAGCAGCACCCGCTGCTGAGAAGCCTGTGCCTGCCTCACGCCCTGCACCGAATAAGCCAGCACCAGCCGCAACACCGCGCAAAGCGGATCGCGAACGCGACCAGCGTAATCAGCGTGGCAAAGGTAACGAAAACGACGGCCGTCGTTCCGGCAAGCTGACGTTGAACCAAGCGCTGGGTGGCGGCGGTGGTCGTCACAAGTCCATGGCAGCCATGAAGCGCAAGCAAGAGCGCGCACGTCAAAAAGCGATGGGTGGTACGGTTGAGCGTGAAAAGATCATTCGTGACGTGCAACTGCCTCCGGCGATTGTTGTGTCCGAATTGGCCGCGCGTATGGCTGAAAAGACTGGCGCTGTTGTGAAAGCTCTGATGACCAACGGTATGATGGTCACGCAGAACGAAACGATTGACGCGGATACAGCGGAACTCATCATTGAAGAGTTTGGCCACAAAGTAGTGCGTGTTTCTGATGCAGACGTCGAAGATGTTATCACCGAGATCATCGACGATGAAAAAGATCTGCAAGGTCGTCCACCTATTATCACGATCATGGGCCACGTTGACCACGGTAAAACATCGCTTCTTGATGCAATCCGTAACGCGAAAGTGGTGTCTGGCGAGGCTGGCGGTATTACACAACATATCGGTGCCTACCAGGTAACGACAGACAACGGCGCTGTTCTCAGCTTCCTCGACACACCGGGTCACGCGGCGTTTACGTCGATGCGCTCGCGCGGTGCTCAGGTCACAGACATTGTTGTTTTGGTTGTTGCTGCTGATGACGCGGTTATGCCGCAAACGATCGAGGCAATTAACCACGCGAAAGCGGCAGGTGTTCCGATGATCGTTGCGATCAACAAGATCGACCGCCCTGAAGCGAACCCTGACAAAGTGCGTACGGATTTGCTTCAGCACGAAGTTATCGTTGAGAAAATGTCTGGTGAAGTGCAGGACGTCGAAGTTTCTGCAATTACAGGTCAGGGTCTTGATCAGCTCTTGGAGGCGATTGCATTGCAGTCCGAAATTTTGGAGCTGAAAGCCAACCCAGATCGCGCTGCTGTTGGTGCAGTGATCGAAGCGCAACTTGATGTGGGCCGTGGTCCTGTCGCGACTGTTTTGGTTCAGACGGGTACATTGCGCGTTGGCGATATCTTCGTTGTAGGTGAGCAGCACGGTAAGGTTCGTGCGCTAATCAACGATCATGGCGAGCGCGTCAAAGAAGCTGGTCCTTCGGTCCCTGTTGAGGTTCTTGGCCTTAACGGAACGCCGGAAGCGGGCGACGTTTTGAACGTGGTTGATACGGATGCGCAAGCGCGTGAAATCGCAGAGTACCGTGAGAAAGCTGCGAAAGACAAGCGTGCAGCAGCAGGTGCTGCAACGACGCTAGAGCAGTTGATGGCAAACGCAAAAGCGGATGAGAATGTTTCTGAGATGCCAATCTTGGTAAAGGCAGACGTTCAAGGTTCTGCGGAAGCGATTGTTCAGGCGATGGCAAAAATTGGTAACGACGAAGTCCGCGTTCGGGTTCTACACTCCGGTGTTGGCGCGATTACCGAAAGTGACATCGGTCTGGCCGAAGCATCTGGCGCACCGATCATGGGCTTTAACGTACGTGCGAATACATCTGCGCGTAATACGGCGAACCAAAAGGGCGTCGAAATTCGCTACTATTCAATCATTTACGATCTTGTGGATGATGTGAAAGCGGCAGCCTCTGGTCTGCTTAGTGCGGAAATTCGCGAGAACTTCATCGGTTACGCGAATATCAAAGAGGTGTTCAAAGTTACGGGTATCGGCAAAGTTGCCGGCTGTCTTGTGACCGAAGGTGTCGCGCGTCGCTCGGCTGGGGTGCGTTTGCTGCGTGACAACGTTGTGATACACGAAGGTACGTTGAAAACACTTAAGCGTTTCAAAGATGAGGTTGCTGAAGTGCAGTCTGGTCAGGAATGTGGTATGGCGTTTGAGAACTACGATGATATCCGCGCGGATGACGTGATTGAAATCTTTGAGCGCGAGTCAATCGAGCGTACACTAGACTAGATTATTAACCTTATGACATGAGAAAAGGGCTCAAGAGACTGCTTGAGCCCTTTTCCATTGAAAAGTTAAACGTTTGAAACGTGATCTAGGCGGCAGCCGAAATAGGCTGACCCGCGAAATCACGATCACCAACTGATACAACAATGCGCCCGTCATTAAGCGTGCGTACGAAAGTCCCCTGAACCTTCACACAAGCTCCAATGATGATTGTACGAAGTATGGCGTTCTCCCCCAAGAAATCGAACGTTGTGTTCGATACATGCATTGACCTGGGGTTGGGCGTCAGAAAACAGTTAACGTTTCTATAATAATTTTCGCGAAAATGGATAATTATCCAATGTTTTCCCCTTACAGCCAGTCTCTGAGGATCGGAATCAGCGGAATATCAGCTGCTGGCATCGGATATTTGGATAAATCGCGGGCCTTTACCCACCTCAAAGCCTGATTTTCGCGTGATTGGGGAATACCTTCCCATTTACGACAAGCAAAGAGTGGCATGAGAAGATGGAAATTTTCGTAGGTATGGCTCGCAAAGTTTAAGGGAGCGAGGCAGCTGGCCCATGTGTCGATGCCCAACTCTTCTTGCAACTCACGGATGAGCGCGGCCTCAGGTGTTTCGCCCTCCTCGACCTTGCCGCCGGGAAATTCCCAAAGACCCGCCATTGACTTGCCTTCCGGGCGTTGACCCAGAAGAATCCGACCATCGACGTCGATCAAAGCAACGGCGCTTACAAGGACAGTTTTCATGACCGATAATCTGCGTTGATAGTGATGTAGCCGTGAGTAAGATCGCAGGTCCAAACGGTGCTCTTGCCGATGCCCAACCCTAGATCCACAGCGATCACTAATTCGGATTGGGTCATGTATGCAGCGCCATCCTCTTCTTTGTAGTCAGGGCTTACCCAACCTTTATTAGCGACCAACACATCGCCAAAAGAGATACTGAGCAAATCGCGATCCGCGGCTGCGCCAGATTTTCCGATTGCCATTACAACGCGACCCCAGTTTGGATCTTCGCCAGCGATTGCGGTTTTGACCAAGGGTGAGTTTGCAATCGCGAGGCCGTGTGTACGCGCATCCGCATCGCTTTGCGCGCCAGTGATCTGAATTTCGACAAGTTTCGTCGCGCCCTCGCCGTCGCGGACAACCTGCAATGCGAGATCTTTCATCACCCCGTGAAGTGCGACTTTGAAAGCTGTGCTGTCCGTTACATCAACATCAGATGCGCCAGTTGCGGCAATCAAAAGAGAATCTGACGTGGAGGTGTCGCTATCGACTGTGATCGAATTGAAGGTGATTTCATTCAATTCGGACACCATGGCCTGCAAGTCGGCGCGTGCAATCTTGGCGTCTGTGAAAACGTAGACAAGCATCGTCGCCATGTCCGGTGCGATCATGCCTGACCCTTTGGCAATGCCCGCGATAGAGACGGTTTTTCCGTTCACCTCAATCTGTGCGCCAGCACCTTTGGCGAAAGTATCAGTTGTTCGGATTGCTTCGGCGGCGGTTTCAATCGCGCTCTCATCTAGTGCCGCTTTCAGTTCGATAATCTTCGCGGTGATCCGATCGTGGGGAAGGGGTTCGCCTATAACGCCAGTGGAAGAGGAAAACACCCGCGTTTCAGGAAGGTCGAGCGCATCAGCAACAGCGTCAGTGACGGCCTGCGTCGCTTCAATTCCGTTCTTCCCGGTAAACGCGTTGGCATTGCCAGAATTCACGATGATTGCAGCGCCAGCGTCACTGTCGAGGCTGATCTTTGTCTGACAGTCTAGCACAGGTGCTGCACGCGTTGAGGATTTGGTGAACACGCCAGCCACAGCACTGCCCGGTGCGATTTGCGCAAGCATGACATCGGTGCGGTTTTGATATTTTACCCCTGCTGCGGCAGAGGCAAAAGACACGCCACCAATCAGTGGCAAATTGGGAAATTGCTCCGGTGCAAGGGGGGAGCGGGGCGGCGTGTCTGCCATGACTTATTTCTCCAGAAGTGAGAGGTCGCTAAGCTTGGACATATCGATGTCTTTCGCAGGCGTCTTAGAAATTGTGGCACCTTCCGTCAACTTCGTAATGTAGGCTTCAACGGTTTCCATGCGCACTTGCTGTTCCAGATCTGCGTGCACGTCCTCAAGCTTTGGCGCATCTTTGGAGCGCGTGTCATTAAGTTTGATCACATGCCAGCCAAACTGCGTTTTTATCGGGGCAGAGACTGCGCCAACTTCCATGTCTTTCACGGCATTTTCGAACTCTGGCACCATCTGACCTGTGCCAAACCATCCCAAAGCTCCACCACGTGGACCTGAGGGACCTGTGGACTTTTCCTTGGCCAGTTCTACGAAATTTGCGCCGCCGTTTAGTTCTGTGACCAGTGCTTTGGCCTCATCTTTGGTTTTGACAAGGATATGTGAGGCGTCGAATTCACGTTCTGGCGCGGCACCTGCGTAGGTTTTTTCGTAGGCTGCAGCGACAGCGTCTTCTGTCACCGCATCTGCAAGTATGACATCCATATGCTCTGCCGCCATCAAAGCACGACGTTCGTTTTCTAGCGCAAGGCGCACGCGATCAGGCGTGTTACTCCCAGCTTGCGCCGCCAAAATCGTTTGCTGGATGACCTGATCCAGGATGCCTTTGAACAACACATCATCTGGCAAATTGCGATACTGATCTGGCAAGCCAGAGCGCACCACGATCATGTGACCCATCGTGATATCTGTGCCGTTTACCGTAGCGACGACCTGATCAATGCCAGTTTCCGCAGAAAGTGGGAGCGCCAGCAGCGTGACAGCAGCCACAGAGGCCAAAAATGGGGTGTGTTTTAACATCGCTTATTCCTTGTTTATTGCGCGATTCGTGCGCGCCGTTGACACTGGCATACCTGCCCCTTACATCGCTTTAAGGCCATGGTTCGGGCCGTCTTCACCCCTTTATCTATGGGTTGCGTGCAAGGCGAGCAAGCGGAGCCTGAGCACAAAGACGTCAAGGATGGATGAGCGCAGATGCTAGGACTTGGAAAAATCACGAAAAAGATCTTCGGAACGCCGAATGATCGCAAAGTGAAGGCCACGCGCCCGATCGTTGAAAAAATCAACGTGCTGGAACCTGATTTCGAAAAGCTCACCGATGAGGGTCTAAAACAAAAGACCGAAGAGCTGGCAAAACGTGCGATGGGAGGCGAGAGCCTTGATGACCTGCTTCCAGAAGCCTTTGCCAACTGTCGTGAGGGTGCGCGCCGTGCGCTTGGTTTGCGCGCATTCGATACACAGCTCATGGGCGGTATCTTCCTGCATCAAGGCAATATTTCTGAGATGAAAACAGGCGAGGGTAAGACCCTTGTTGCGACCCTGCCTGCGTACCTCAACGCATTGACGGGCAAGGGTGTGCACGTTGTGACGGTGAACGACTACCTTGCAAAACGAGACGCTGAATGGATGAGTAAGGTGTTCGGCGCCTTGGGCCTGACCACCGGCGTGATCTATCCTAACCAAGATGAAGCAGAAAAGAAGGCAGCCTATGCCTGTGATGTGACATACGCCACGAACAATGAGCTAGGTTTTGACTATTTGCGCGATAATATGAAATCTGAGTTAAGCCAGATGTACCAGCGCGAGCATAACTTCGCGATTGTTGACGAGGTGGATTCGATCCTCATCGATGAAGCTCGTACACCGCTTATTATTTCTGGCCCTGCCGCGGACCGTTCAGAGCTTTATATGGCGATTGATTTGGTCATCCCTGAATTGACCGACGAGCATTTCGAGCTCGACGAAAAAACCCGCAACGTGTCTTACACGGAAGATGGCAACGAGTTCCTTGAACAGCTCTTGCTTGAGAAGGGTCTACTGGAAGAAGGTGCGACGCTTTACGATCCTGAAAGCACGACACTGGTGCATCACGTGAACCAAGGTTTGCGCGCACACAAGCTGTTTGAGAAAGATAAAGAGTACATCGTGCGCGACGGCGAAGTCGTTTTGATTGACGAATTCACTGGTCGTATGATGTCGGGTCGCCGTTTGTCTGATGGTCTGCACCAAGCGATTGAAGCGAAGGAAGGCTGCCCTATTCAGCCAGAAAACGTCACGCTCGCCTCTGTTACGTTTCAGAACTACTTCCGCTTGTATAACAAACTGTCCGGCATGACAGGAACGGCGATGACCGAAGCGGAAGAATTCGCGGAGATCTATGGCCTTGGCGTGGTCGAGGTTCCAACGAACCGTCCCATCGCGCGTGTTGATGAGCATGATAAGGTGTTCCGCACGGCCAAAGAGAAATACGACGAGATCGTTAACATCGTGAAAGAAGCGCATGAGAAGGGTCAGCCGTGTCTCGTGGGCACAACCTCGATTGATAAATCTGAATCCCTGTCCAACATGCTGAAAGAAGCGGGCCTGCCGCATAACGTTTTGAACGCGCGTCAGCACGAGCAAGAAGCGCAGATTGTGGGAGACGCGGGCAAGCTTGGCGCTATCACAATTGCGACGAACATGGCGGGTCGGGGCACAGACATTCAGCTTGGCGGCAACGTTGATCTGAAGGTGATGGAAGCATTGGCCGAAGAGCCGGCTGCAGATCCAGAAGCCGTGCGCGCACGCATTGAGGAAGAGCATCAGACTTGGCGTCAAAAGGTGCTCGACGCGGGTGGTCTTTATATCATCGCGACCGAGCGCCACGAGAGCCGTCGCATCGATAACCAGCTGCGTGGTCGCGCGGGTCGTCAGGGTGATCCTGGTCGCTCTGCGTTCTTCCTATCGCTTGATGACGATCTGATGCGCATTTTCGGGTCGGAGCGTTTGGACAAGGTGCTGAACACGCTTGGCATGAAAGAAGGCGAAGCGATTGTGCATCCGTGGGTCAACAAATCCCTAGAGCGTGCGCAGGCGAAGGTTGAAGGCCGCAACTTTGACATTCGTAAGCAGTTGTTGAAGTTCGACGATGTGATGAACGACCAACGTAAAGTGATCTTTGGCCAACGCCGCGAGATTATGGAAGCGGAGGATGTGTCCGAGATCACGCAAGACATGCGTTATCAAGTGATCGACGATCTGATTGATCAATACATGCCACCAAAATCCTATGCGGATCAGTGGGACATGGAAGGTCTGCACGGCGCTGCTGCCGAGGCCGTTAACATCCACGTGCCTGTTCAAGACTGGGGTATTGAAGAGGGTGCGGATGACGATGTGATCCGTGAGCGTTTGGAAAAAGCAGCGGACGAAGCGATCGCGCAAAAGGTTGCGGCCTTCGGTCCTGACAACATGCGTCAGATCGAAAAGCAGATGCTCTTGCAGACCATCGACGGCAAATGGCGTGAACATCTTGTAACACTTGAGCATCTTCGTTCGGTTGTGGGCTTCCGTGGCTATGCGCAGCGTGATCCACTGAACGAGTATAAGAACGAAAGCTTCCAGCTGTTTGAGAGCATGCTTGATAGCTTGCGCACGGAAGTGACGCAAAAGCTTGGCCAAGTGCGCCCGATGACTGAGGAAGAGCAGGCAGAGATGCTGGCCGAAATTCAGGCACAGCAAGAGATGTTGCAAGATGAGGGTGTTGAGGCCTTTGCGGAAGCCTCTCAAGCGCCTGAGCCTGAGGTCGCAGGCTTTGATGAAACGGACAGCTCGACTTGGGGCAATCCAGGTCGTAACGATCCCTGCCCTTGCGGGTCCGGCAAGAAATTCAAGCACTGTCACGGGCGCTTTACTTAATCAATTGTTTCAATGCCTTATCAATTAATTGCACTGCATAAAATGATATGCAATTATTATGCAAATGGCGAATTTGCATAGGTCGTTAGGCATTTGTTAGGCAAAACTGACGCTGAGTATCGAGCCTCCCCCTTTGAAGTGGTCCGACCCCATACCCAAGCCCGAAGAGATTGTCGTGAAGTTACGGCAGGTTGAAGTTCTGATGGGGCAAGGCATGCCCCGGATCGATGCAATCAGACAGATCAGTGTGACTGAACAGACCTATTATCGCTGGAAGAAGAAATACGGCGGAATGGGCACAGAACAACTTAAGGAACTGAAGCGACTGCAAAAAGAGAATGAACGCCTCCGGCGTGCAGTTTCTGACCTGACCCTGGATAAGTTGATCTTGAGGGAGGCCGCATCGGGAAACTTCTGAGCCCCTCGCGCAGATGTGCCTACATCAATCATGTGCGCGACCAAATGAAGGTTTCTGAGCGTCGTGTCTGCCGTGTCTTGGGGCAACACCGATCCACGCAGCGGCAGTTACCACACGGGCGTGCTGACGAAGAGCGCTTGATCGAGGACATGATCGAGCTGACGCGCCAGTTTGGTCGATATGGATACCGTCGAGTTGCCGCACTGTTGAGAGAGGCAGGCTGGCAGGTGAATGACAAACGTGTCGAACGGCTTTGGCGACGTGAGGGGCTTAAAGTGCTAATGAAACAACCGAAGAAAGGACGGCTCTGGCTGAATGACGGATCGTGTGTCCGTCTACGTCCTGAGTATCATAATCATGTCTGGTCGTATGACTTCGTGCGTCATCGGACAGATGATGGCAGGGCGTTCCGGACGCTTAACATCTTGGACGAGCATAGCCGGGAATGCTTGGTAATCCGGGTGAAACGGAAGCTGAACTCGACGGAGGTCATCGACGCTCTTACGGACCTGTTCATCGTGCGAGGTTTGCCTGCCTACATCCGTTCAGACAATGGCCCTGAGTTCATCGCAGAGGCCGTTAGAGATTGGATCAAAGCCGTTGGAGCCAAAACGGTTTACATAGAGCCTGGATCACCCTGAGAAAACGGATACTGCGCAAGCTTCAACGGGAGAATGCGCAATGAATTGCTGAACGGTGAAATCTTCTACGCGCTCCGAGAAGCCCAAATCATCATTGAAAGATGGAGGAAGCATTACGATATCAAGCGACCAAACAGTGCATTGGGCTACCGCCCCCCCGCACCAGAGGCCATCATCCCGATGGACCAAAGGCCAAGCATGCACTAACTTTCAATTTGGACCACTCAAGTGGGGCTGCTTAGAATGCCCATGCTGACTTTGATCAGCCGATACGATAATTTTTTAATTAATTGCACAAAAAAGTCCGGCGCAGCGTGGCTGGCCGGACTAAAATTTAGATGTGTCGTGCTTTAACTCTTCATGCTATCCCAGAAGGATTTCACGGAAGAAAAAAAGCTTTTGCTTTCAGGGTTGTTGTCCTCGGAGAGGTCTTCAAATTCCTTGAGCAATTCTTTCTGACGGCTGGTCAGGTTCACAGGCGTTTCCACAGCAAGTTCGATGAACATATCACCTGTGCCCCCACCACGAAGGGCTGGCATACCTTTGCTACGCAAACGCATTTGACGGCCAGATTGGCTACCCGCTGGGATCTTCACGCGGCTGCGTCCCCCATCAATAGTTGGCACTTCAATATCACCACCCAGTGCCGCAGAGGACATGGAGACAGGGACATTGCAGAACAGGTTCACACCTTCTCGTTCAAACAGTTTGTGCTTGTTCACTTCGATAAAAATGTAGAGATCACCGGACGGACCACCGCGCATTCCTGCTTCGCCTTCGCCGGAAAGACGAATGCGTGTGCCTGTTTCAACGCCCGCCGGAATGTTCACGCTTAGGGCGCGCTCTTTCTCGACACGGCCTTGGCCAGAGCAGGAGTTACAAGGGTTCTTGATGATTTGACCCATGCCGGAACAGGTTGGGCATGTGCGTTCAACCGTAAAGAAACCCTGCTGTGCGCGGACCTTACCAATGCCGGAGCATGTGGGGCAATTCGTCGGCTCTACGCCGCCATCCGCACCTGTGCCTTCACAGCTGGAACAATTCACAGCAGTCGGAACGTTGATTGTCTTTTGCAGTCCAGCGAAAGCTTCTTCCAGCGAAACACGTAGGTTGAAACGCAAGTCCGAGCCACGAGCCGCACGGTTTCGACCACCGCCACCGCCGCGTTGGCCGCCCATGAAATCGCCAAACAGATCGTCAAAAACATCAGAGAAAGCAGAGCTGAAATCACCTTGCCCGCCACCAGGCCGACCGCCGCCGCCCATGCCACCCTCAAAGGCCGCATGACCATAGCGATCGTACGCCGCCTTCTTTTCGGGGTCTTTCAGGACTTCGTGGGCTTCATTAGCCTCTTTGAATTGTTCTTCAGCTTTTGGATTGTCTGAGTTGCGATCGGGGTGAAGTTCTTTCGCTTTCTTGCGATAGCCCTTCTTGATCTCATCCGCGGATGCACCTTTGACGATGCCTAGGACGTCGTAATAGTCTCGTTTTGACATAACAAATCCTGCTTTGAGGAAACGCATTGGGCCGGCACTGATTTAACAGACCGGCCCTTTAGGGAAGTTGGTCGCGCGAAACGCGACCCCTTACCCGCGCTTTTCGTCTTCGTTCAGGTCTTCAAAGTCGGCATCAACGATGTCGTCATCCGGGTTTTGATCGGCTGCCATTGGTTCGTCATCTGCTTCGTCTTGCGACGCTTTGTAGATGGCTTCACCCAGCTTCATTGCGGACTCAGTCACGTTCTGGATGCCGGACTTAATCTTGTCGGCGTTCTCTGTTTCCAGCTCGTCCTTGAGTGCGGCAATCGCCAATTCAATCGCTTCGACCGTTGTCGGATCGACCTTATCAGCATGCTCTTCCATGGACTTTTCAGTCGAATGGATGAGGCTTTCCGCTTGGTTCTTCGCTTCGATCAATTCGCGGCGCTCTTTGTCCGCATCCGCATTCTCTTCCGCGTCCTTGACCATCTTATCGATATCGTCATCAGACAGACCGCCAGAGGCTTGGATTGTGATCTTCTGCTCTTTGCCCGTGCCCTTGTCCATCGCGCCAACGGCAACGATACCGTTTGCGTCGATGTCAAACGTCACTTCAATCTGTGGCAGACCGCGTGGTGCAGGTGGGATGTTCTCAAGGTTGAACTGACCGAGCATTTTGTTGTCGTTCGCCATTTCACGCTCACCTTGGAAGACACGGATTGTCACGGCGCTTTGGCTGTCTTCTGCAGTCGAGAAGATCTGTGATTTCTTCGTTGGAATCGTTGTGTTGCGGTCGATTAAACGTGTGAACACGCCGCCGAGCGTTTCAATGCCCAAAGACAGTGGCGTAACGTCGAGAAGAACAACGTCTTTAACGTCGCCCTGAAGAACACCCGCCTGAATGGCGGCACCCATCGCAACAACCTCATCTGGGTTCACACCCTTATGTGGCTCTTTACCGAAGAATTTCGTCACTTCTTCAACAACGCGCGGCATACGTGTCATACCACCAACAAGGACAATCTCGTCGATGTCTGATGTGGACAGACCCGCGTCCTTAAGCGCAGCTTGGCAAGGTTTGATAGACGCTTTGATCAGATCGGACACAAGGCTTTCCAGCTTTGCACGCGTCAGTTTTAGAACCATGTGAAGTGGCTGGCCACCTTTTGGGTCCATGGAGATAAACGGTTGATTGATTTCTGTCTGGTTTGCGGAAGAGAGTTCGATCTTCGCTTTTTCAGCTGCTTCTTTCAAACGCTGAAGCGCCATCTTGTCTTTGGTCAGATCAACGCCGTTCTCTTTCTTGAATTGATCGGCAAGGTAGTTGACGATGCGCATGTCAAAGTCTTCACCGCCAAGGAACGTATCACCGTTGGTGGATTTTACTTCGAACAGGCCGTCGTCGATCTCGAGGATTGTGACGTCGAATGTACCACCGCCGAGGTCGTAGACCGCAATTGTCTGTGTTTCTTCTTTATCAAGGCCATAGGCCAGCGCGGCTGCTGTCGGCTCGTTGATGATGCGCAACACTTCGAGGCCAGCAATTTTGCCTGCGTCTTTTGTCGCTTGGCGTTGTGCGTCGTTGAAATACGCAGGAACGGTGATAACCGCTTGAGTCACACCTTCGCCAAGATAGCTTTCTGCGGTTTCCTTCATTTTACCGAGGATGAAAGCAGAGATCTGGCTTGGGGAGTATTTGTCACCCTTAGCTTCAACCCAAGCGTCGCCATTGCCGCCATCGACAACAGAGAACGGCAGGTTCTTAAGATCTTTTTTCAGGTGCTCGTCGTCAAAGCGGCGACCGATGAGGCGCTTCACACCGAAGACTGTGTTGTCTGGGTTTGTGACGGCCTGGCGTTTTGCCGGCTGGCCAACAAGGCGTTCGTCATCTGTGAAAGCAACAATAGACGGCGTCGTGCGCGCGCCTTCTGCGTTCTCGATCACGCGTGGTTGAGAGCCGTCCATGATGGACACGCAGCTGTTTGTCGTACCGAGGTCAATACCAATTACTTTGGCCATAGTTTCAATCCCTTTTTAAGGTCAAGGCGATGTCACGAGACGCAAACCCGTTATGGCATCCGCGCCCCGATTGGTTAGTGATTTGCAAAGGTGCAAACCAACGTTCGAGCGGTATATAAGGAGCGTAAATGGGTGCTGCAAGGATTGTGCGCCACTCATTTAGCGATTTTGCGCAGTTCCGGCGTAATTTTCGCGTTTAGAATGAATTTGGAGTTAATGACGCCTTGGAAAAGCTGACCCTGCGCGGTTTTGAGATTTACAAAGGGTTGCTCGACAGTGTGACGCAACAGCATCTTGTGGATTCGGTGCGCGAGGTTGCGAAAGCTGCGCCGCTGTTTTCGCCGATGACACCATATGGCAAACCGATGCGCGTGCGCATGACCTCTGCGGGTGACTTTGGCTGGGTCTCTGATCGCTCTGGCTATCGTTATGCGCGTGCGCACCCTGACGGCATGGCTTGGCCAGCGATCCCCGCGCCTGTCATGAAGATATGGAATGATGTGAGCGGGTCAGATCGCACGCCAGAATGCTGTTTGATGAATTTCTATGGCGAAGACGCGAAGATGAGTATGCATCGGGATTGCGATGAGGGCGACTTTTCGCACTCTGTCGTGTCTGTCTCGCTTGGCGATGATGCGTTGTTTCGCATTGGTAACCTTGAACGCGGCGGCAAGACTGAGTCGATTTGGCTTACCTCAGGCGACGTTGTTGTCATGGGTGGCGATGCACGGTTGACGTATCACGGCGTTGATAAAATCCGGTTTGGATCGTCACGTGTGCTCGCCAAGGGGGGTCGTTTAAACCTAACGCTGCGTGTAGTGACCTGAGATGTCGCGACCTATCTTGTCGTGTCCATTGTGCCGCATCCCCGAAAGTAGTGATTGCCGTCTGGTGTTTCGATAAAGACGCGCCCTGTGAAGCCAAACTCTTGATCGCTCATCCTGTCGCTGCATTACGCGGGCTCGAACATCAGCGTGTAAATTTTGGTTGGACCTTCTTCGAACGTCGCTAAAGATCCTGTTTGTGCTACCGCCTCACTTATGTCGTTCAGATCGATGCGAGATGCGCCAAGTTCGGTGAACTCTGTGCTGCGGGGTGTCATGTTTAGGGCCCAAAACGGCTCCGTTCTGGAACAGCTCAGCAGGCGCGATATGGTGTATGAGGTGTCGTTTGGCGTCGCTTGGAGATATTGCATGGTGACCCAGCCGTTGCCCTCACCCATGCCAATCATGCCCCAATTTAGCATGCTCACGGACACATAGCGCCTCTATGTTTATCGCAAAGGGTGGGTAGCTTCCGAGTTTTGGTGAACTTGCGTTCGGCTCTGCGCGGATGTTCAACGTGTCATTCGCGGCAACATTGTTCACAGAGTATCGCATAGGAAGACTGTCGGCCAAAGCCTGGCTTGGCAGGAAAAGCGAGAGGAATGCGAAGAGACGTATCATTGTCGTACGCTCCAGCTCGCGGAGGCATGTTTGCGAGTGTAGAATTCGCCCATCATACTGATCATTAAGAACACGAGACCCAGGTAAAACGCATATTCTCAGTTTGAGTTGCGAGGTACATATTTTATAAATGCAAACCCGCGTGCCTGATCGATGCAATGAAACAGCGGGTTCTAGTCGAAGAAGTTTAGCAATTGGGGTGTCAGGGAATTAGCGACGAACATTTTGCCAGAATAAATCATATTGGCACGCTGGTAGATCGTCGAAAGCAGGCTTGTGGTGCCCGGTGACTAAGGTTTGATCGCGAGAAAGACCAAGCCGATTGCGAATGCGGTGAACCAAGCCAGCCAGATTATGAAAATAACACCCGCAACACCCAGAATGATAAAAGGCGTCACAAGCACGTGGTAGCCGAACATGATCACCATAAGATGACATCATCTGGATATAAAGCTGGGACAATGCAGCCGCGACAATGGAGATCGACGTATTCATCGGCGTGTTTTTCATCATCGGTGACGCGGGTCCGTCTGACCTAGTGATTGCACCCACAGTTTTAATGTGCGTTATGAACAGGAAAAAGCCGCTCATAATATAAACCATGAAATCGCCGCGTAGCACTGCACCGCACAGACCAAGAATGGTAAACATCAAATATAACGCGAGCACGAAAATGATCATTTGCAACAAGTTGACCGCGATACTCATCAAAGCGTTGCCGTGCGCCTTACGGATTGTGTGCACGATGCTTTGGTACATGAGGTCACTAAATGTGAGGACCTTATCGAATGTGGTTTCGCGTCTTCGAACCCGAAACATGTGTTTTCTGCCTGATATGCGACGAATTTGTTGATGATTATTGCCGTTTTCGCCCTCTCCTATCATAAGAGGGATGGAGAATTTATTAATATTACGAATGATCTTAGGCAGGAATAGGGCAACATGGACTACAAGCAACTGGAAGAAACTATGCGCCGTCTGTCGCTCGCCGCGGGTGATGTGATTATGGGGATCTACGGTCAGGATGATTTCGATGTGAAATCAAAATCCGACGACAGCCCTGTCACCGCCGCTGACGAAGCTGCTGATGCGCTTATTTCCGCAGGTCTGCATGCAGCGTTTCCCGATGTGATGCTGGTCACTGAAGAGCAGTCAGAGTCCCATAGCGCAAAGGGTGACACGTTCCTGATTGTCGATCCTTTGGATGGTACAAAAGAGTTCATCCACCGCCGCGGCGATTTCACTGTCAATATTGCTTATGTCGAGAATGGCGTGCCGACGCGTGGCGTCGTCTATGCGCCTGCGAAAAAGCGGATGTTCTACACGCGTGCAGACGGCCAATCTATTGAAGAGACAGGGCCATTGCATCCCAATGTGATAGGCCAGCAAAATTTGATCGAAGTCAGCAAGCCGGACAGCAAAGCGCTTTATGTGGTCGCGTCCAAATCGCACCGCGATCAGGCGACTGATGACTACATAAACAAGTATCAAGTGCGAAATATGAAGAGCGCGGGATCGTCTCTGAAATTCTGTCTAATCGCCACGGGTGAAGCGGATATCTATCCGCGCGTTGGTCGCACGATGGAGTGGGACACAGCCGCAGGGCATGCTGTTCTAACGGGTGCGGGTGGACGTGTTGTGCGTTTTGATAACCATGAAGATTTGGCCTATGGCAAAGACGGTTTCGCTAATCCCTTCTTCATTGCCTATTCGCCTGATGTTGAATTGAAAGACGCCTAAATGTCAGTCTTGATTGTCATCCCCGCGCGTTATGCCTCGACACGCTATCCTGCGAAACCTTTGGCTGAGCTAAAGGGTGCAAGTGGCCAGTCACGCTCGCTCATCCAGCGTGCGTGGGAAGCGGCAATCGCTGTGAACGGTGTGGACCGTGTGGTTGTTGCGACGGATGATGATCGCATCAAAGACGCAGCAGAAGCGTTTGGTGCAGAAGTGGTGATGACGCCTGAAAGTTGCGCCAATGGCACGGAACGTTGTGCAGCGGCATATGACGTGCTGGTTAGCGATGCAGAGATTGTGGTGAACTTGCAAGGCGACGCACCTTTAACGCCCCATTGGTTCATTGAAGATCTTGTAAGCGCCATGCGCGCGACCCCTGAGGCCGATATCGCAACGCCTGTTTTGCGCTGTGACGGACGCGCGCTGAACGGATTTCTCGCGGATCGCAAAGCGGGGCGTGTCGGCGGAACAACTGCTGTGTTTGATGCCAATATGCGCGCGATGTATTTCAGCAAAGAGGTGGTTCCTTTTACCTCTAACACTTATGCGGATGACGCTGAAACGCCCGTTTTCCATCATGTTGGCGTTTATGCTTATCGCCCTGCTGCATTGATGGCTTATCCGACTTGGCAAATGGGTCTTTTGGAGCAGCTTGAAGGCTTAGAGCAACTTCGCTTTATGGAGCAAGGCGGCACCGTGCAATGCGTCGAAGTCGAAGCGCGCGGAAAACAATTCTGGGAACTGAATAATCCCGAAGATGTCCCTGTGCTGGAACGCATGATGCAGGAGATGGGGGTTGAATGAGCACGCCAACGGTCTCTGTCATTGTCGTGAGCAGAGGCCGCGTTGCTGATTTACCGTTGTGCCTGCTTGGCATTTCCTAGCTTGATTAACCTAATTTCGAAGTTTTTTTGGTTGCTGATAGTGATGGTCTCAGCGCTGTACGTGAGCTGCCGTTCTTCGATGATCTGAAAATATTCGAGTTCAACGAAGCCAACAAATCTGCCGCACGCAATCATGGGATTGCAGAGGCCGCTGGCGAAATTGTCGCTTTTATTGACGACGATGTGGTACCGGAACCCACGTGGCTTAACTATCTCACCGCTGTGTTTCGTGACACCGATGCGGCTGCTACTGTTGGATTCGTGATCGGGCGCAATGGGATCAGTTTCCAATGGAGAGCGCGCAGTGTTGATGTCTTTGGTGAGGCTGCTGCGCTTGAGGTTGCCGAAGACCAGATCAGCGTTTTGACCCCTCCGAATAGTCGCGCCATCAAGACCGAAGGCACGAACATGGCTTTACGCCGTGATGTGATTGTGCTGATGGGTGGATTTGATCCGGCGTTTCGGTTTTATCTGGATGAAACGGACGGCAATTTCTGGCTAATGTACCCTTGTCATCGTACCGCTATCGCACCACTTACGCAGGTACATCATGGCTACAAAGCCAGCGCGACGCGGTGGAGTGACAGAGTGCCCACAGGTCTGTTTGAGATCGGTGCAAGCCTTGCCGTCTATCTACTCAAACATGCGAGTGGTAATTTTGAAACGTTGGCATGTGCGCGGCACGAACAAAGGCAGCAGGCGCTGAGGCACATGGTAAATGGGCTGATTGAACCGCGTGATGTGCGGCGTTTACTTGCATCATTCGAAAAAGGGGGTTGCGGCTGGCAAATCGCGCGAGATCGGGGTCATGCGAGAGATTCCAAACGCCGCAACCGGATTCCAACCGATGGAGCGCTGTCCTTCAAGTGATCATGCTGTCCTTGCGGGCAAACGATCGGAGTCACGACGCGTACTGACCGACGCAGAGACTACTGTGAAAGAAGGTGGTCGTGCCTCTGCTTGCATTGTTTCAACCTCTGCGAGAGCACATAAAATACACTTTACTAAAGGTGGAGTTTGGGTGCACTCGGGCGGGCTTTTTGGGTGCAGTATACGCTACGGACCGAGGTTTTTATTGAACAAACGGAGAAAAAGAACTGCGAAAGAGATCAAGCGCCTTGCTATGGCGCGTGGTTTCCTTGCAAAACCAACGTGGGGATGAAAGTTTTGAAACAATACACTCGAAATTCGATTTTTGACATGTTTAGAACCCAATTCGCATTTAGTGGATGTGAAAATGGTAATGAATTAACACTGGGGACGTCAGTATGCGTAACAAAGTAACGAAAGCTATCTTTCCTGTCGCCGGGTTAGGTACGCGGTTTTTACCAGCGACAAAGTCTATTCCTAAAGAAATCATGACGCTCGTTGATCGCCCTCTTATTCAGTACGCAATTGATGAAGCACGCGCCGCTGGCATCAAGGAATTCATTTTTGTTACCTCGCGTGGCAAAGGTGCGCTTGAGGATTACTTTGATCACTCCCCACAGCTGGAAAATGAACTTCGCAAGAAGGGAAAAGAAGATCTTCTTGAAATCTTAAAATCGACCAACATGGACAGTGGTACAATCGCCTACATGCGCCAACACAAGGCGCTGGGCCTTGGACACGCGGTCTGGTGTGCGCGTCGTTTGATCGGGAATGAGCCTTTTGTGGTAATCTTGCCTGACGATGTAATTGCGGCGGAAAAACCTTGCTTGCAGCAAATGGTTGAAGCCTATGAAGAAACCGGTGGTAACATGGTTGCGACGATGGAAGTCCCGCCAGAAAAGGCATCGTCCTACGGTGTTCTCGATGTCCAAGAAGATATGGGATCAATGGTGTCCGTCAAAGGCATGGTGGAAAAGCCAGCGCCTGGGACAGAGCCGTCGAACCTAGCCGTTATTGGTCGCTATATTCTGTCGCCTCATGTTTTGAAGAACCTCAACCAGATCAAATCTGGTGCAGGTGGTGAAATCCAACTAACCGATGCGATTGCGCAAGAGATTGGCTCGGATCGTGGTGTTTATGGATATCGTTTCCGTGGCCAGCGTTTCGATTGCGGGTCCAAGTCGGGCTTTTTGCAGGCGACAGTTTCGTTTGGTCTGTCACGCGATGATTTACGCGACGACCTGCATGGCTATTTGACAGGTATCATGGCAACAGAACGCGTAGCGCAGTAACTTGATCAAACGGGAGAGACGGGATTGGATTGCGTATTAGTCGCAGGTGGGGCCGGATATATCGGCACACACGCCTGCAAAGCACTACCCAAAGCTGGGTACATTCCGGTGTGCTTCGACAATCTTTCCACAGGTTGGGAAGAGGTGATCAAATTCGGCCCATTTGAACGTGGTGATCTGTTGGATCACGCGCGCATCGACGAAGTCCTTGCCAAACACAAGCCCATCGCCATCATGCATTCGTATTTGGACCATGGCCAAGTCTATTGAAAGCTCCGATGGAGCCTTTGCAAACCATCATCGACGAGATTGGAAACACGCCACAACATGGCTTGTCCAAAGCGACAAAAATGGCCGATCTGAAAGGGTTTGGTCAGTTCCTTCAGAACCAAGGCATGCATCCACATTTGATGGGTGATTTCCCAATCCATGATGGCCCAACTGTTCAACCTGATAAGCCACGCAAACACTATTTGGTGAAGTAAGATATGAGTGCTGATTTTGACTCCTTCATTGTGTTTGCTGAGATGCGCACAGGCTCAAATTTTCTGGAAGCAAATCTAAATGCGATTGAGGGAGTCACGTGTCATGGCGGAGCGGTTAATCCGCATTTCATTGGCTACCCGAACAAGACAGAAACTTGGGCGCTACGCGAGAGATGCGGGAAGATAGCCTTGTTCAGCTGATTGAAACTATCAAGAAGTTTTCTGATGGGATGGGGGCTTTCGCTATTTCCATGATTATGATCCACGCGTGCTTGATATTGCTTTGGATGACCCGAGACGCGCGAAAGTTATCCTCACACGCAACCCTTTAGAAAGCTACGTGTCTTGGAACATCGCGCAGGAAACGAGGCAATGGAAGCTAACCAATGTGAAGCGTCGCCGCGATGCGAAAGCGACGTTTACGCAGCAGAATTCGAAATTCATTTAAAAGGTTTGCAAGCGTTTCAAGTGACCCTTCTCAACCGTTTGCAGGCGCAGACCGCGTTTTATGTGGCGTATGAGGATTTGCAGAACCTTGATGTGATGAACGGTCTCGCCAGTTTTCTAGGCGTGGATGGTCGTCTTGATGGGCTTAATGATTCATTGAAGCCGCAAAATCCTGTGGCGCTGGAAGATATGGTTGTGAACGCGGACGCGCTCGAAAAAGGCCTGTCGCGCATTTATCACTTTAACCTGACGCGCACCCCCAATTTTGAGCCGCGTCGTGGACCTGTCGGGCCATGCTATATCGCTGCGCCTCACGCGCCGCTTTTGTTTATGCCGATCAGGTCTGGGCCTGAGGTGGCTGTGAGAAATTGGCTCGCTGCGGTTGATGATAGCGGACTCGATGCGCTGCAGGCGGAGTTCAACCAAAAGTCCCTACGCCAATGGAAGCGTGGTTATCTTGGGCACTGCACCTTTACTGTTGAGCGCCATCCTGCGTTGCGTTTGCATGATGGGTTCTACTCCAAGATCCTGACCACAGGGCCGGGGAGCTACAATAAGATCCGCAACACGCTGCGCCGCTTTCACAAACTGCCAATTCGGGGTCAAGAACCGAATGAAAATTGGACCTTGCAGCGCACCGCGAGGCCGTTATTGCCTTTGCTCAGTTCGTGAAGATGATTATTTCTGACCAACTGCGATCCGTGTGGACGCGCATTGGTGTGACCAGGCGCAGGCGATTTCTAACATGGCTGAGTTCGCGCATCCTGATATGCCTCCGCGTGAAAACCAGCTTGCTGAGATGCCTCCGATCCTTGCAATTTCCGCTGGCTGCGACGCTTTGCCCGCCCCAGATTTGGAAACGCCTGCACTTGCGTTTTTTTGCGCTTGAGGACATCTATGATGAAGAAGTTGAAAGCGCAGTACAGGATGCTTACCAGTGCGACTATTTGATGTTCAGTTTTGATAGTTGGAGCTAGATCCGAAATGAGCACCGACACTCACACCACCCATGATGCTGAAGACGATGATCGTAATCGCGATATCAAGATCTATGTAGATGGCGACCTTGTGCACCGCGACCAGGCGAAGGTGTCCGTCTATGACAGCGGGTTCATGTTGGGCGATGGGATGTGGGAAGGCATGCGGCTCTATAATGGGGTGTGGGCATTTTTCGACGAACACATGGATCGCTTTTTTGAGAGTTGCAAAGCTGTGTCGCTTGACGTTGGAATGGATCGAGCAGGAATTTTGAACGCGCTTAGCAAGACGGCTGAAGCTAACGGGATGATCACGGATGTGCATTGTCGATTGATGCTGACGCGAGGTGTGAAGGTGAAACCATTTCAACATCCGTCGCTCAGTCGCACGGGTCCGACTTTGGTTGTCATCATGGAGCACTCAAAGCCTGTGGAGGCGTTGCAAAGCCAAGGCATTCGCCTTGCAACAGTGCCGCAAGTGCGCGGTTTTCCGATGAGCCAAGACGCCAAGTACAATAGTCATTCGAAATTGAATTGCGTGATCGCCTGCTTGCAAGCAGAGCAGGCGGGTGCGGACGAAGGCCTCATGCTTGATCCTTATGGGTTTGTGAACACGACCAACGCTTGCAATTTTTTTATCGTCCGCAAAGGGGCGGTTTGGACGTCGACAGGGGACTATTGCATGAATGGTGTGACCCGTCAGAAGGTGATCGACTTGTGCCGTGCTAATGGGATTGAGGTGCACGAGCGGAACTATTCGCTCGTTGATGCTTATGGTGCTGATGAGGCGTTTTTGACAGGCACCTTTGGTGCGCAAACCCCCGTTGATGAGATTGACGGTAAGATCATTGGAACAGGTGATAGACCAGTCACAGCACGGATCAGAGCGCTCTACAAAGAGCTCGTTCTTGAAAATACAGGAACGAGTTAAGCGGCTTGAAGGCGCTGTGTTTCTGTAATGATTGTGTAGAGCGTGTCCTGCTCTGTATTCGCACGAAGCTTTGCACAGATGCCAGCATCACGCATTGTGCGAGAAACCAAAGCGAGCGCCTTGAGATGCTCAACGCCCGCATCTTCTGGCGCAAACAGGCAGAAAAATAGATCAACAGGCTGGCGATCGACAGCACCAAAATCTACAGGCTTTTCCAAACGAATGAAAATGGCCTTCACTTCGTCCAGACCCGCAAGGCGCGCATGTGGCAGGGCAACGCCGTGGCCAACACCTGTCGGCCCCAGCGTTTCGCGATCTTGCAAGGCACGTAAAGTGGTTTCGGCATCAAGGTCGTGAACCTGCGCCGAAAGATCCGCCAAAGCATGCAACAGCATCTTTTTGCTAGAGACCGTCGACACCGCTTTCACAGCGTTTGGCTTCAAAAGACCAAGAATATCCATTTACATATGCCTTGCTGCACCTACCTCGGATAGCTGCGTTACTTCGGGTCGATCCAGCCAATGTTCCCGTCATCCCGACGATAAACGACGTTCACGCTCTTACTGCCTACGTTCTTAAACACAAGAACCGGCGCGCTGCTCAATTCCATATGCATCACGGCTTCGCCTACAGTGAGGGTTGGAATGCTGGTTTCCATCTCTGCGACGATCACGGGCTGCAATGAATCGGGCTCCGATTCTGGCTCTTCATGTTCTCGTTCGAGGATATACGAGGATGCGCCAATTAATTCAACTGGGTCTGTGCGATCTTTGTGATGATCCTTAAGACGACGTTTGTACCGTCTAAGCTGTTTGTCCATTTTCGCGCAGCAACTGTCAAAAGCTGCATATATTTCAGTAGCATGGGCGCGCGCAGAGGCGGTTAACCCAGTGGATAGATGAACGACTGTTTCACATACGAATTCATGGGCGCTTTTAGAAAAGATGACATTTGCATCTGTCGGGCGCTGGGCGTATTTATCTAAAATATCGCCTAATTCGACCTTTACGTGAGTTTGCAGCGCTTCGCCGATATCGATCTGTTTGCCACTGATTTGGTAACGCATCCTGTCTCCTTCATTGATTGGTGCCAACGCGCTGCTCCGACGGGAGAACGCGGTCCTGTTGTCAGGGTTGGCAGACAGAGAATGATATTTTTGCAGATTGCAGGACGCCCGCCCCGGTAGGGACACGAAGCAGATGAAGATGCGTAATCTTGCAAAACGTCATACCCTATCTGACGACACGAAGGGCCTCTGTGTCAATCAATTCTGGCAGGTATGCGCGGGAAAGTAATTTGAATTTTCAGGAAATTTTGAATTTGTCGCCAAGATAAACGCGGCGCACATTTTCGTTTTCCACCACTTCTTCAGGTGTGCCGGACATCAAAACTTGACCGTCGTGTAAAATATAAGCACGATCCACAATTTCCAATGTTTCCCGTACGTTATGATCTGTTATCAGCACACCGATGCCGCGCTTCTTTAGATCTGCGACAAGGTGACGGATGTCACCAACGGAAATAGGATCAACGCCAGCAAAAGGTTCATCCAACAGCAGATATTTCGGATCAGCAGCCAAACAGCGCGCGATTTCGACACGGCGGCGTTCACCCCCTGAAAGGGCAAGCGCAGGCGCACTGCGTAGATGTTCGATGGAGAATTCAGAGAGAAGTTCTTCAAGTCGTTCACGACGTTTCTGGCGATCTTTCACTGAAATATCGAGAATCGAAGCGATGTTGTCTTGCACGTTCATACCGCGAAAAATTGACATTTCTTGGGGGAGATAGCCGATCCCAAGTTTAGCGCGGCGATACATCGGAAGGTTGGTCACAACGCGACCGTCAATCGTGACAGAGCCACCCTCAGGATAAACAAGACCTGCAATCGCGTAAAAGCTGGTGGTTTTGCCAGAGCCATTCGGCCCCAAAAGCGCAATGACTTCGCCGCGATCAAGCGTCATCGAAACGTCGCGGATCACCACTTTTTTCTTATAGCTTTTTCGCAAGTTTACGATGCGCAGGCCAGAGCTGCCTTCGGTCACTTGCAGATCAGCCCGCTTCATTCGCCGTCCTTTTTCGAATTCGTGTTGGTGCGTAGCAAGGATTTCACGCGGCCTGTCATCAGGGCTGTACCGTCATCCAACCTCACAGTCATTTTGTCAGATGCAATCGCGCTTAGCTTTTGTGTCACTAATACATCGCCATTCATAACGATGATCTCTTCTTCGAGATCATATTCAGCTGTCTCGCCTTCTGCGGCTTCTTCGTTCTGAATCAAAGTGACGCCATCTTTGGCTTTGAGGTGGGAAATCCCGCTTTGATCTTCTTTGTAAAAGACCTTCACCCAAGGTGCATAAAGCGTCATCGTATCTTGGATCACCACAACATCGCCCGTGAAGAGCGCGGTGTTTGCGTTTTCATCCACCGCGAGCCGCTCAGATGTGACATCAATCGGCGCATCCGTGTCTTGCTTGCGATCCCCAAAGGCTATTGTCGTGCCGCCCTCTGCGGGATCGGCGTCTGTGTCTTGCGCATGAACAAAGCCGCCAAATGAGAGCGCGAGGCCAAGCACCACAGCGCTTAGAATTGGGTATGATTTCATCAACATCACAATGCTCGCCTATTCTTCTTTTGGTTTGGTATACACCAAATGCACGCCTTGGGTAAAAAGCAAATGTAAATTTCCTGTATCATCATCCGTGCGCACGAACATTTTGCCGGCATCTAGCCTTCCAGGGGGGCCAAAACCAGCGACGGTCCCAGCAGATTCGCCCTCAAACTTTGAAATAAGGGAGGTTAGTTGGATGGTCTTGAAATTATACCCGTCTGTCGTGATAATATGTACGTTACCATGCAGGGTCGCCAAGTCTTGGGTCTCATCGACCACGCTTGTGTCAGCCGTGACGGTCATTACCTCACCGTTTTCGAGGGTGATATTTGCATTGACCAGTTGACCATAGGTCTTGCCCTCAATTTCTGGATCAGGGCGTGCGGATTGGGCTGTGACATTCATGCTTTCGCCACTTCCCGTCGTGCCGTCGTAGCTTGGGTTGCTCAGCTGTGAGCGGTCGATCTTGGCGCGGAACGCAAGATCAGACAGGGCGATTGCCGCGGTTGGATCTACCTTTTTGGATAGCAAAAACATGGTCGACAGCAGAACCAAAGCCACTAAGGGCAGCGTGATTTTCAGGCCGCGAATGACGCGCGTGTATGCGTGATCGCCAATCGCCATGCCTTAGCCAAGACCTGCGCGCAAACAATCATGAATATGCAAAAGACCTTCAACGCTGCCCGATTGATCCGTGACGAACAAACATGTGATCTTGCGCGCGTTCATAATACCAAGCGCTTCTTCTGCTAGCGCACCCGCCTGAACAGTTGTCGGGCCATTGGTCTGCACGTCCTCGGCACTTAGATTTAGCAAGCCGTCCATATGACGGCGCAGGTCGCCATCTGTGATGATACCTTGCAATTGGCGTGCGGTATCGACGACACCAACGACGCCAAAGCCTTTTTGGCTGATCTCTAGTAAAACATCACCCATAGACGTATTCGTTGCGACCAAGGGTAAGGCGTCACCTGCATGCATCAAATCGCCGACCTTGGAGAGACGCGCGCCCAATTTTCCGCCAGGGTGGAAATCACGGAAATTGGCGGGTGTAAAATCACGATGCTCCATCAAAGCAACGGCCATCGCATCGCCCAGCGCTAAGGTCATTGTTGTTGATGTGGTCGGCACAACGCCTGTACCACAGGCCTCTTTAGCGGCAGGTAGGACAATGGCCACGTCTGACTGTGTCAGTAGCGTTGATGTCGCTTTACTTGCCACGCCAATCATTGGGATGCCAAAGCGACGGGTGTGCGCGATGACGTCCGCGAGCTCTGGCGTTTCACCTGAATTAGACAGAACCAAAGCCACATCTCCTTTGGCCATCATGCCAAGATCGCCATGGCTCGCTTCTGCGGGATGCACGAAATGCGCGGGTGTGCCTGTGCTCGCAAAGGTTGCGGCAATCTTGCGGGCAACATGACCGGATTTGCCCATGCCACAAACAATAATGCGCCCCGGGGCGTCGAGGATCATTTGAACAGCCTGCCCAAACGGCGAGCCAACCTCATTGGCAAGCAGCGCTAATGCATCGGCTTCGATACGGATTACACGGCGCGCGGTGTCCAGAAATTTGGATGCATTAGTCATTAGTGAGAAAAGATGTCCTGTTCTGGCCAACCTTCAAGATCAAGGTTTGCGCGCATGGGTAGAAAGTCGAAACAAGCTTGTGCAATCACCATACGATTTTCGCGGATCAGACGCTTGTTCAACTCTGTGCGCAGGCGATGCAGATAAAGAACGTCGCTCGCCGCATATTCAAGTTGTGCATTGGTCAGTTTGGTGGATCCCCAATCGCTGGATTGTTGCTGTTTGGAGATGTCGATGTTCAGCAGTTCTTGCAGCAGGTTCTTAAGACCATGTCGGTCCGTGTAGGTGCGGATCAATTTGCTTGCGATCTTGGTGCAATAGACAGGCGCTGTTACTGCGCCAAACGCGTTTTGCATCGCCGCAATATCAAAGCGACCAAAGTGGAAAAGCTTCAGAACATTTGGATCTGTAAGCATCTTGCACAGATTGGGGGCTTCGGTTTGACCTTTTACCACTTGTACCAAATGAGCGTTGCCGTCGCCGCCGGACATTTGAATAACGCACAGGCGATCTCGATGAGGATGCAGACCCATGGTTTCGCAGTCAATTGCAACGACTGGGCCAAGATCCAGATCAGCGGGGATGTCGTTTTGATACAGTGTGTTCGTCATTCTCGTTTCCAATCTAATGTGGGGGAGAATGGTGCCCAGGAGAGGACTCGAACCTCCACATCGTTGCCAATACTAGCACCTGAAGCTAGCGCGTCTACCAATTCCGCCACCTGGGCAGGTGCCTTCGGAGGCGCGTGTAGACTTGGGCGTCATTCCTGTCAACGAGATTCGCAGGGCTCTTTTTTGCGAATAACTCAACGATAGGCCCTGTTTTGCCCAAAACGAGGCCGTTTACGCAAAAAAAAGCGCCTCATAAGCGGCTTGCCTGCGCGCGCGCGGCTCGGTACATCTGCAGCAACAAAGAGGCGAAGGATTACGCGCATGGCCAAACTTGTCACGATCTACGGTGGATCCGGTTTTGTAGGCCGTTATATAGTACGCCGCATGGCGAAAGAAGGCTGGCGCGTTCGCGTTGCTGTTCGTCGCCCGAATGAAGCGATGTTCGTAAAACCCTACGGTATGGTTGGCCAAGTTGAACCAGTCCTGTGTAACATTCGCGATGATGCCTCTGTTGCGGCAGCTTTGCACGGTGCTGACGCGGTTGTGAACTGCGTTGGTATTTTGACGCAAAACGGTAAGAACAAGTTTGATGCGGTCCAGGCCGAAGGTGCAGGCCGCATTGCGCGCGAAGCTGCCGCAGCTGGGATCGACACGATGGTGCAGATTTCCGCGATTGGTGCGGATGCAGAGGCTGAAAGTGATTATGCCCGCACCAAAGCGCTAGGTGAGGCAAATGTGCTCGCGCATATGCCAAACGTGATGATCCTGCGCCCCTCAATCATGTTTGGAGCAGAGGACAAGTTCTTCAATCGCTTCGCTTCCATGGCGCGTATGGGCCCGATCGTGCCTGCAATCGGTGCCGAGACGAAGTTCCAGCCAGCCTATGTCGATGATGTTGCCGCTGCGGCTGTCAAAGGCGTGCTAGGCGAGGCGCATGGAATCTATGAGGTTGGCGGCCCTGACGTGAATACATTCCGTGAGCTTTTGCAAACGATGCTCGGTGTGATCCAGCGCCGCAAATTGATCCTGAATGTGCCTTTCCCAATTGCACGTGTGATGGCGTGGGCGTTTGATTTGCTTGAAACGATTACGCTTGGCCTTGTGAAGAACCCTGCAGCGACACGGGATCAGGTGAAGAACCTTTGCCTGGATAATGTTGTGGCTGACGACGCCAAGGGTTTTGCAGAGTTAGGCATTACGCCAACTGCGATGGAAGCGGTGCTGCCCGACTATCTCTGGCGTTTCCGCCCGTCGGGTCAGTACGCGGCGATCAAGGATTCAGCCAAGAACTTGCGTGGCTAAGAGCCGCTGATGAGAATGCTTGCCGCGCTGGTTTTTCCTGGCTTTGAAGCGCTTGATTACTTTGGGCCTATTGAGATGCTCGGTGGCTATGGCTATGGCTATGGCTAAGAGACAGAGATCATAATCGTCGCAAAAGGGCTTGATCCCGTAGCGAGCTGCCATGGGCAGCGTATCTGCGTGGACAAGTGTTTCTCTGAAAAGAGTGACTACGATCTGCTCTTCATACCCGGTGGTGATTTCGCGCTGATTGAGGGAAAGGCGAAGAATTCATTCAGTGGATTCGCGACGCTTCTGCTAATGCGGAAGCGGTAGTGGGGGTTTGTACGGGCACGGTGCTGCTTGGCATGGCTGGTGTCCTTTATGGCCGCCGCGTAACGACGAACAAAATGGATTTCACGAGCACAATACACCTCGCCCCCAAGATTGATTGGGTAAAAGAGGTGCGCTGGGTCGAGGATGGAAAACTCTTCACATCATCTGGTGTTTCTGCGGGTATGGATATGGCGCTCGCTGTGATGACGGGTTTGTTTGGTCTCGAAATAGCAGAACGTTTGGCGCTGGGCTGTGAATACGAGTGGCACCAAGATTCCACACGCGATCCCTTCGCGAAACGCGCTGGGTTGGTTTAGGCGCTATATCCAATCCAAATTAGCACAATTCCCAAGATCACACGATAAATCACGTAAGGCGTGAAGCTCACCGATTTCAGTAAACGCATCATCAAGCTCAGCGCCAACAATGCGGCCACAAATGCAAATGCCGCTGCAATCGCCCCATCACGTGCCGAAGCAGCATCAGCATCACGCGCGACTTCCAAACCAAGCAATGTACCTGAGGCGAGGATCGTGGGGATGGACATGAGCATGGCCAGCTTGGCCGCATCCTCGCGCGCGTAGCCGAGATAGCGACTCGCTGTGATCGTAATGCCAGAGCGGGACGTGCCGGGGATCAACGCAAGCGCTTGCCACAGACCCATGAGGAAAGCGTCTTTGAGGGACCATTGAGACGCGGTTTTCGTCTGCTCCCCCTTTTGATCGGCCCAATACAAAACCAAGCCAAAGATCAGCATTGTCCAACCAATCACAGTGACCGAGCGCATCGCATTATCAAGCCCTGTAATTTTCAACACCAACCCGAAAATCACCACGGGGATCGTCGCCAATCCCAAGCAAAGTGCGAGCCATGCGCCTTGATTGTCGATTTTGCCACGTAGCAGGCTAGGTACACCTGAAAGCGCAAGACGTACGTCATTCCAGAAGTAGATGACCACGGCGAACAAGGTGCCCACATGGACGGCTACGTCGATCACTTGGCCTTGGTCCGCCATGCCAGTGAGTTTCGGCAACAGGATTAGGTGACCCGATGAAGAGACAGGTAGAAATTCGGTGATGCCTTGGATGATGGCGACAAGAAACAACTGAAACAGAGACATAGAGCGGCTTTCGAGCAAGGGTGCGCCCCTCCTAGCGCAGAGCGATTCGTGTGGGAAGTATTACATTAAGTCCGAATCGGGACTAATTTTCCCTGTAAGAAGCTGTCCCATGCGTCACGCTGGCGAATATTTTGATATATAGGTAACCTTTTATGACTTTTATTTCTTGCGCGCGTTCTTTATGGGGGACTCTTCAGGCAACAGGAGTGATGTGACAATGGCCAAGCAACCGATGCTAAAATTCGTATCTGTCGAGCGTAATATGCCAACGAAACGCGCACCTGATTTGCGCAACAAGGACTTTGGCGAGATTTATGCCGAATACGTTGACACAAAAGCGAAAGAGCAGTCTTCGCGGTGTTCCCAGTGCGGCGTGCCCTATTGCCAGACGCATTGTCCTTTGCACAACAACATTCCTGATTGGCTCCGCCTCACCGCTGAGGGCCGTTTGCAGGAAGCTTATGAAGTCTCGCAAGCGACGAACACTTTCCCAGAGATTTGCGGACGTATCTGCCCACAGGATCGCCTATGCGAAGGTAACTGCGTGATCGAGAATTCCGGCCATGGCACTGTGACCATCGGCTCTGTTGAGAAATACATCACTGACATGGCTTGGGAAAACGGTTGGGTCAAGGTGATTAAACCGCATGCAGAGCGCACTGAGAGCGTTGGCATCATTGGTGCTGGTCCTGGTGGTCTGGCTGCCGCTGACGTGCTGCGTCGCCAAGGTGTGCAGGTCACGATCTATGACCGTTATGACCGCGCAGGTGGGTTGCTGACGTATGGCATTCCAGGCTTTAAGCTTGAGAAAGATGTCGTGATGCGTCGCAATGATCAGCTTGCTGAGGGCGGTGTGACCTTCAAATTGAACTGCAATGTGGGCGAGGATATTTCCTTCGCCGATATCCAAGCGGGCCATGACGCGGTCATCATTGCGACTGGTGTTTACAAAACGCGTGATCTGCAAGGTCCCGGTTCTGGTGCCAAAGGCATCGAGCGCGCGATTGATTATCTCACCGCGTCCAACCGCAAAAGCTTTGACGATGATGTGCCTGAATTCGACGATGGTCAGCTGGATGCCAAGGGCAAGCGTGTTGTTGTCATCGGTGGTGGTGACACGGCGATGGATTGCGTACGCACGGCGATTCGTCAGGGCGCGAATTCTGTAAAATGTCTTTACCGTCGCGACAAAGCAAACATGCCCGGCTCCATGCGCGAAGTGCAAAACGCGGAAGAAGAGGGCATTGTATTCGAATGGCTCTCCGCGCCTAAAGGGTTTGTTGGCGATCCTGCTGTGACAGGTGTGATGGTTCAGAAAATGCGCCTTGGCGCGCCGGATGCGACAGGTCGTCAAGCGCCTGAAGTGATCGCGGGCGCCGATTATGTTGAAGAAGCGGATCTTGTAATCAAAGCGCTCGGGTTCGAGCCTGAAGATCTGCCAACGCTTTGGGAAACCAAGGGTCTTGAAGTCACCCGCTGGGGCACTGTCAAGGCGCAGTTTACCACGGGTGAAACCGATCTGCCAAACGTCTACGCAGTTGGTGACATCGTGCGCGGGGCCTCCCTTGTTGTTTGGGCGATCAAAGACGGTCGCGATTGCGCCGAAGCGATCCTTGATAAGCTAAATAACAGCGCTGCGGTTGCGGCCGAATGAATGGCGCGCAGATAGAAGGCCAATGCTTGTGTGGCGAGGTCACCGCGCGTGCGATCATGTCAAAACCTATGATGCGCGCATGTCATTGTGACATGTGCCGTCAGCACACTAGCAGCATGTTTATGTCGCTTGATATTGATCAGGGCAGCCTAAGTTTTGACGGCCCCGTGAAAACATACCGCTCTTCTGACTGGGCAGAGCGTGGGTTTTGCGAGACATGTGGCTCGACACTGTTTTACGGCACGGTTGAGGACGGCAATCGCCATCCCTCTGCAGGCCTGTTCAAAGACGCGGCAGGCGCCAATTTGAAATTGGAATTTTTCGCTGATGCAGCCCCTGGCTACGCGTTGGCAGGCACACATCGCAAGATGACAGCCAAAGAGACAATCGCACTATTCGCACCCGAAGAAGGAGACAACTGATGACTAAGTTTGATGCAAATTGGGTGAAGGACGAGGAAGCCAAGCGCAAGTATATGGCCGAGAATGGACTGTATGACGAAAGCGAAGAGCATAGCTCTTGTGGCGTTGGTCTTGTTGTTTCGCTGGACGGTACGCCGTCGCGCAAAGTTGTTGAAGCTGGCATTGATGCCTTGAAGGCGATCTGGCACCGCGGTGCGGTGGACGCAGATGGCAAGACAGGTGATGGCGCTGGTATCCACGTTCAAATCCCCGTCTCTTTCTTTTATGATCAGATCGAGCGCACAGGTCACACGCCGCGCAAGGATCAGTTGATGGCGGTTGGCCAAGTCTTCTTGCCGCGCACAGATTTTGGTGCGCAAGAGACCTGCCGCACAATCGTTGAAACCGAAGTTCTGCGCATGGGCTACTACATCTATGGTTGGCGTCACGTCCCCGTCGATATTTCCTGCCTTGGTGAAAAGGCAAATGCGACACGCCCAGAGATCGAACAAATCCTTATCTCCAATTCCAAAGGTGTGGACGAAGAAACGTTCGAACGTGAGCTTTATGTAATCCGTCGTCGCATTGAAAAAGCGGCAACAGCTGCGGGTGTAGGCGAGCTCTACATCGCGTCGCTGTCGTGCCGCTCTGTGATTTACAAAGGCATGATGCTCGCCGAGCAGGTTGCGGTGTTCTACCCTGACTTGATGGATGAGCGGTTCGAGAGCGCGTTCGCGATCTATCACCAGCGGTATTCCACCAATACTTTCCCGCAGTGGTGGCTTGCGCAGCCGTTCCGCATGCTGGCTCATAACGGAGAAATCAACACGCTCAAGGGCAACGTCAACTGGATGAAAAGCCATGAGATCCGCATGGCCTCCAGCGCGTTTGGCGATATGGCGGAAGACATCAAACCTGTGATTGCTTCTGGGTCGTCTGACTCTGCGGCACTTGATGCAGTGTTCGAAGTTCTGGTGCGCGCGGGTCGCTCTGCGCCGATGGCGAAGACAATGTTGGTCCCTGAAAGCTGGTCCAAGCAGGCGGTTGATCTGCCACAAAGCTGGCGTGATATGTATTCCTATTGCAACTCCGTGATGGAGCCCTGGGATGGCCCTGCTGCACTGGCGATGACCGATGGTCGCTGGGTCTGCGCGGGTCTCGATCGCAATGGCTTGCGTCCAATGCGCTACGTTTTGACAGGCGACGGCCTGCTGATCGCTGGATCAGAGGCGGGCATGGTCCCAATTGATGAAGCAACTGTTATTGAAAAAGGTGCGCTTGGTCCGGGGCAAATGCTGGCCGTGGACATGAAAAAGGGCGAGATGTTCCGTGATGGTGAAGTCAAGGACAGGCTGGCCGCTGCTTTGCCGTTCAGCGATTGGGTTGGCAAAATCAATGAACTTGACGACGCACTCGCATCTGTGACGGAAAAGGCGATTTATTCTGGTGGCGAATTGCGAAAGCGCCAGATCGCTGCGGGTTATACGATTGAAGAGCTAGAGCAGATCCTCGCACCTATGGCAGAGGATGGCAAAGAAACGCTGGCGTCTATGGGTGATGATACGCCATCGGCGGTTCTGTCAAAAAAGTACCGCCCGCTGAGCCATTTCTTCCGTCAGAACTTCTCTCAGGTGACGAACCCGCCAATCGATTCACTGCGCGAATTCCGTGTGATGAGCCTGAAGACGCGCTTCGGTAACCTTAAGAACGTTTTGGACGAAAGCTCTGCGCAGACCGAAATTCTTGTGCTCGACAGTCCTTTTGTGGGCAACGCGCAATGGGATGAGCTAACGCGCAATTTCAACGCGGATCTTGTCACGATTGATTGCACGTTTGAGCGTGGTGCAAATGCTCTTCAGGACGGTCTCGCACGTATTCGTGCTGAGGCGGAAGATGCTGTGCGCTCTGGTGCGGGCCACATCATCCTGACCGATCAGGCGCAGGGTGAGGACAAAGTCGGCATGCCGATGATCCTTGCGACCTCTGCTGTGCACAGTCATTTAACACGTAAAGGGTTGCGGACTTTCTGTTCACTTAACGTGCGCTCGGCTGAGTGTATCGATCCGCATTACTTCGCGGTTTTGATCGGCAGTGGTGCAACGGTTGTGAACGCCTACCTTGCAGAAGATTCGCTCGCAGATCGCATTGAACGTGACCTCTTGGATTGCACATTGACCGAAGCCGTCGCGCGTTACCGTGAGGCGATTGATCAGGGCTTGCTTAAGATCATGGCGAAGATGGGCATCTCTGTCGTGTCCTCCTATCGCGGTGGTTTGAACTTTGAAGCCGTCGGTCTGTCTCGTGCGATGTGCGCTGAATTCTTCCCGGGTATGACGTCGCGCATCAGCGGGATTGGTGTCTCTGGCATCCAGTTTAAAGCGGAAGAAATTCACGGTCTTGGCTGGCAGGGTGGCCGCGATGTACTGCCGATTGGTGGTTTCTACAAAGCGCGCAAATCTGGCGAAACCCACGCCTGGGAAGCGCAGTCCATGCATATGATGCAGATTGCGTGTAACACCGGTTCATTCCAGATGTGGAAGAACTATAGCGCAAAGATGCAGAGCAATCCGCCAATTAACTTGCGCGATTTGCTGGCGATCAAGCCTATGGGTGAAGCGATCAACGTGGATGACGTGGAAAGTGTCACCGCGATCCGCAAGCGTTTCGTGACGCCGGGCATGTCTTTGGGTGCGCTTAGCCCGGAGGCACATAAAACGTTGAACGTCGCGATGAACCGTATTGGTGCGCGCTCTGACAGTGGTGAGGGTGGTGAAGATCCCGCACACTTCGTTCCAGAGCCGAACGGCGATAACCCGTCTGCGAAGATTAAGCAGGTGGCATCTGGTCGTTTCGGTGTCACAGCCGAATATCTGAACCAATGTGAAGAGCTAGAAATCAAAGTCGCTCAGGGCGCGAAGCCCGGTGAAGGTGGGCAGCTGCCTGGTATGAAGGTCACAGACCTCATCGCGCGTTTGCGTCACTCAACCAAAGGCGTGACGCTGATTTCACCACCGCCGCACCACGATATCTATTCTATCGAAGACCTTGCGCAGCTGATCTATGACCTCAAGCAGATCAATCCGCGTTGTAAGGTGACTGTGAAGCTTGTTGCTTCCTCTGGTGTCGGCACGATTGCAGCTGGTGTGGCCAAGGCGAAAGCCGATGTGATCCTGATTTCAGGTCACAATGGCGGCACAGGTGCGTCCCCTGCGACCTCGATCAAGTACGCGGGCCTGCCGTGGGAAATGGGTCTGACGGAAGCGCACCAAGTGCTTGCGATGAACAACCTGCGGGATCGTGTTACTTTACGTACTGACGGTGGCCTTCGTACAGGGCGTGACATTGTCATGGCCGCGATGTTGGGTGCCGAAGAGTATGGCATTGGCACCGCTGCGCTGATCGCGATGGGTTGCATTATGGTGCGCCAGTGCCAGTCCAACACGTGCCCTGTTGGTGTGTGTACACAGGACGAAGCACTGCGTGATAAGTTCACAGGCAATGCAGATAAGGTCGTCAATTTGATTACTTTCTACGCGCAGGAAGTGCGCGAAGTGCTCGCCTCTATCGGTGCGAAATCGCTTGATGACGTGATTGGTCGTGCTGATCTGCTGCACCAAGTCTCGCGTGGCTCTGCACACTTGGATGATCTTGATCTCAACCCGTTGTTGATCACTGTCGATGGCGCGGAAAGCATCAACTATGACCGCTCTCGTGGTCGTACAGAAGTGCCTGACACGCTCGACGCCGAGATAGTGCGCGACGCTGCGCGTTTCTTGGAAGACGGTGAAAAGATGCAGCTAAGCTATGCGATTCAGAACACGCATCGCACGGTTGGCACGCGCGTCTCCAGCCATATCGTCAAGAAATTCGGTATGCGCAACACTCTGCAACCGGATCATTTGTTGGTGCATTTGAAAGGCTCTGCGGGTCAATCTCTTGGCGCGTTCGCGGCTCCAGGTCTAAAGCTGGAAGTCAGTGGTGACGCGAATGATTATGTCGGTAAGGGCCTCTCTGGTGGCACAATCGTTGTGCGCCCACCTATGGCAAGCCCGCTCTTGGCCTCTGACAATACGATCATCGGCAACACAGTGCTTTATGGTGCGACGGACGGTTTCCTATTTGCCGCTGGTCGCGCCGGCGAACGGTTTGGCGTGCGTAACTCTGGTGCGAGTGTGGTGATCGAGGGATGTGGCTCAAACGGTTGTGAATATATGACCGGTGGTGTTGCTGTTATCCTTGGCTCAATCGGCGCGAACTTTGGCGCGGGTATGACGGGTGGTATGGCGTATTTGTACGACCCAGAAGGCGTTGCGCAAACACTGATGAACCACGAAACGCTGGTCACATGCGCGGTCACACAACCCCATTGGGAACGCCAGTTGAAGATGCTGGTTGAGCGCCATTTTGCTGAAACAGGTAGCCGGAAAGCAGAAGAGCTGCTGCAACATTGGGATTTGGAAGTGAAGAACTTCGTTCAGATCTGCCCGATTGAGATGCTCAACAAGCTCCCGCATCCGCTTGGTATCGAAGAAACCGCAGTACCTGCGGAGTAACCGCAACTGAAATGATAAAAACGCCCGAGGTTCTGCTTCGGGCGTTTTGCATTTGTAGCGCACACGATAGACAGTTTCTTATGGCACGCGCAACAAAGAAAAAAACGACCGCTAAGAAAACGTCCAAGTCTAAAGTGAAACGCCCCCTTGCAGCGCGGATCACGGCAGGTCGGATGTTTGTGCGGCGTTGGGCGGTTCGGGTCACTCTATTGATCATTGCTGCAGTGCTTTTGTGGATCTGTCTCTATGTTTGGGCGAACCCTAACAAGACACCCTACATGCGAAGTGAAGAGCTGCGTATTGGTGCGGAGGTCGATCATGAATGGGTGGACATAGAAGACGTAGCACCCGTCATGGCCCGCTCTGTGGTTGCTGCTGAGGATGCGAATTATTGCCAGCATTGGGGGTTTGACATGACCGCGATCCGTGCTGCGGTTGATTCTGGCGGTGCGCGGGGTGCGTCGACGCTAAGCCAACAGGTCGTCAAGAACGTCTACCTTTGGCATGGACGTAGCTATGTGCGCAAAGCGCTGGAAGCAGCAATGACACCCATCGTAGAACTGATCTGGACGAAAGAGCGCATTCTTGAAGTCTACCTGAACATCGCCGAGTTTGATGATGGTGTCTTTGGTGTGGAGGCCGCGTCGCGTCACTACTTTGGCGTCGGTCCCGAAAATCTAAGCGCAACGCAAGCCGCTCGTTTGGCGGCGATCTTGCCCTCCCCTAAAAAGCGTAGCGCGTCGCGACCGTCAAACTATGTGCGCAAACGCACCCGCCAGATCATTGATGGTGCAGCTACGATCCGCCGCGACGGGCGAGCGGCTTGTTTTCAGGATTGAACTTGGGCGCAATGCGGGGCATTCAGAGATGCATGTAATTTTGAGTCAGTTTTAATCGCTATGGCCCGTCTGTATCACGTTCCACTCTCTCCTTTTTGTCGCAAGGTCCGATTGGTGCTTGCTGAAAAGAAGATTGATGTTGAGCTGGTCGAAGAACGCTATTGGGAGGCTGATCCCGATTTCATGCGCCGCAATCCTGCTGGCAAGGTGCCAATCCTCAAGATGAACGGTCGCACGATGCCCGATAGTATGGCGATTTGTGAGTACCTTGAAGAGAAGAATCCCACACCACCGCTTATGCCAAGCAGTGCGGAAGGGCGCTATGAAGTGCGGCGTTTGGTGGCGTGGTTCGATGATAAATTTCATCAGGAAGTCACGTCCAAATTGCTCTACGAGCGGGTAAATAAGAAACTGATGAAGCAGGGCTACCCTGACAGCAAGAACGTGAAAGAGGGCGCGCGCGGGATCAAGTATCACCTTGATTACATGGCGTGGCTTTTGGATCATCGTCGCTGGCTTGCGGGGGATGCGATGTCGATTGCTGATTTCGCGGCGGCTGCGCATTTGTCTTCGCTTGATTATAGCTCTGATGTGGATTGGTCACGATCCGAGACTGTGAAAGACTGGTACGCGAAGATCAAATCGCGCCCTGCGTTCCGGTCCATATTGTCCGATCAGGTACCCGGCTTCCCACCGTCTGCGCACTACAACGATCTTGATTTCTGATCTTAAAGTCAGGCTCGTCGCAGAGGCGCATGAGATCGGGTTTGACGCCTGTCGTATTTGTCGCCCTTGGGACGTGCCGCAGGTTCCCGAACGGCTGAACACGTTCCTAGAAAAAGAGCGTCACGGCCAGATGGGCTGGATGGCAGAGCGTGTTCAATGGCGCAGCAATCCGGCGGCACTTTGGCCGGATGCGCGGTCAGTGATAATGCTAGGTGAAAGTTATACACCAGACCATGATCCTTTGGAGGTTTTGCGGCACCCTGATCGCGGAGCGATTTCTGTCTATGCACAGAACAAAGATTATCATGATCTGGTGAAAAAGCGACTGAAGCGTTTGGCGCGTTGGTTGATTGCTGAAAGCGGTGGAGAGGTGAAAGTGTTCGTGGACACCGCACCTGTGCCAGAGAAACCTTTGGGGGTCGCTGCGGGTCTTGGATGGCAAGGCAAACACACGAACCTTGTGAGCCGGGAAATGGGCAATTGGTTCTTTTTAGGGTCTGTTTTTACGACTTTGAAGCTGCCTTCGGATGAAGCAGAGGTTGATCATTGTGGGTCCTGTTCTTCGTGTTTGGATGTTTGTCCGACCAAGGCCTTCCCTGCGCCCTATCAGTTGGATGCGCGACGGTGCATTTCCTATCTGACGATTGAGCATAAGGGACCTGTAGACGAAGAGTTGCGTGCGTTGATAGGCAACCGGGTTTACGGGTGTGACGATTGCTTGGCGGTCTGCCCTTGGAACAAGTTCGCGGTTGACGCGCGCGAGTTGCGCTATGCTGCTCGAGAAGAGTTGAAAGCGCCACGTCTCGCGGAGCTAGCGGCACTGGATGATGCGTCGTTTCGGGTGTTGTTTTCCGGCTCGCCGATTAAGCGCATAGGGCGGGATAGGTTCGTACGTAATGTGCTCTATGCGATTGGCAATTCTGGTAGGCCTGAACTTAAAGACGTGGCCGCTGCACTGGTCGATGATCTTGATGATGCGGTTGCAGATGCGGCACGCTGGGCAATTGCACGGCTTGCTTGAGAGTGCATGACGCTCGGCGGGAAGTTTATTTTGAAAGATGAAGCCTAAGGCGGCGCAAACAGGCGGGACGTGTCGCGTTTTGCTGTTATGGCAGATGTGAATTTGGGAGGCAGTCATGACGCTTTTGCTGGGTGTGGATACGGGCGGCACGTATACCGATGCTGTGCTGTTGCGTGGCGATCGTGATGTTGTGGCCTCGGCTAAATCGCTGACGACGAAGCACGATCTATCGCTTGGGATTGGCGGCGCGATTGAAGCGGTTCTGAGCGAGAGTGGCGTTAACGCGAGTGACGTCGCAATGGCGTCGCTGTCTACGACATTAGCAACGAACGCTTTGGTCGAAGGTCAGGGCGGGCGCGTGGCGTTGATCTATATTGGCTTCAAAGAGCGCGACCTTGATACGCATGGTTTGCGTGATGCTTTGAAAGGGGATCCTGTGTTGATCCTTGAAGGGGGGCATAATCACGCAGGAGGCGAGGTCGCGCCGCTTGGCAAAGAGGCATTAAAGCACTTTTTAGAGACGCATTCTGATGTGTCAGCCGTTGCTGTCGCCGCACAATTTGCTACGCGCAATCCCGCGCATGAGTTGGCTGCGATGTCGATTGTTTCGGACATGCTTGGTGTCCCTGTAAGTGCGTCGCATCAGCTTTCGGCTAAGCTCAACGGGCCCAAGCGGGCGATGACGGCGCTTTTGAATGCGCGTTTGATTGGGATGATCGACGGACTAATTGGCTCTGCGCAATCAACGTTGAAGCGGTTTGGCATTGATGCGCCTTTGATGGTCGTACGTGGCGATGGGGCTTTAATAGGGTCTGATATGGCGCGCGAGCGTCCCATTGAAACAATCCTTAGCGGGCCTGCTGCGTCCATCGTTGGCGCGCGTTGGTTGACTGGAGCGGATCATGCGTTGGTGTCGGATATAGGAGGCACAACGACGGACATCGCCGTGCTGCGAGACGGGCGGCCTGCGATTGATCCGATGGGGGCGCAAGTGGGGCCATATCGCACAATGGTCGAGGCTGTTGCCATGCGAACGCATGGGCTTGGTGGTGATAGTGAGGTGCATTTCATCGGCTCTGGTTTGAAGGGCGGTGTCACGCTGGGGCCGAGGCGCGTTGTGCCCGTTTCCCTGATCGCGCTTGATGCGCCTGACGTAGTGCACGCTGCCCTTGATGCGCAAATGCGCAGCACTGTGCCGGGAGAGCATGACGGGCGGTTCGTGCGTGTCGTGAAAGGATTGAATGTTGACGGTTTGGGCGCGCGGGAAACTGCATTGCTGGAGCGGATTGGCATAAATGTCTTGCCGATGGGACATGCTCTGAAAAACCGCATTGAGGCGCAAGCGTTGAAGCGCCTTGTCGAACGCGGACTTGTGCAGATCGCGGCATTGACGCCAAGCGATGCGAGCCATGCTTTAGGGCGTATCGAAGTTTGGGATGTTGAGGCTGCCAAGAAGGCGCTCTGCTTGATGGGGCGTCGGCGCACGGGTGCTGGTGATATGCTGGCACCTGTGGCGGATGTGATGGCGCAGATCGTCATTGATCAACTGACAGAGCAGACTGTTTTGGCCTTGTTAGAGACTGCTTTTTCAGAAGAAAAGGATGAGTTCACTCACGCCCCCAGCGATCTGGCGCGACATACATTAATGCGCATGGGAATGGATCAGCATCGTGGTTTGCTGCGCATAGACGCTGGTTTGAACCTGCCGATTGTTGGGCTTGGGGCCTCTGCTATGAGCTACTATCCCGCGGTTGGTGCGCGTCTGGGATGTGAGGCAATCTTGCCTGAACATGGCGGTGTTGCGAATGCGATTGGGGCCGTTGTTGGCCGCGTGACGATGCGCAGGCAAGGCACAGTGACTGCGCCAAGCGAAGGTCGGTATCGCGTGCATTTTGAAAGCGGGCCGGAGGATTACGCTGACGGTGAGCTGGCGTTGAACGCGCTAGAGGATCATTTGCGTGCGCAGGCTTTGGCGGATGCGCAAGAGTCTGGTGCTGAGGACATTCATGTGCACGCACATCGCGATGTCACCACAGCACAGGCAGAATCGCGCGATGTGTTCATTGAAGCGGTGATTTCAGTGGAAGCATCGGGGCGCCCAAGGTTCGCAAGCTGATACTTGAGAGATAAGCAGCGTGCGCGATAGTATCAATGTCATGTTTCAATCGCTCACGGCGTCGCGCACGGATTGAAATCTTGCTTTGATTTTTACGCCAACGCCCCATCTAATAGGAACAAGCATGTTAGGAGAAAGCCATGGCCGAGTATCACAAAGATATGGATGTAGTCGCAACGCTGAACCCCGAAGAGTATCGCGTCACGCAAGAAAGCGGGACGGAGCGGCCCGGCACAGGGAAGCACCTTGGCAATAAGGAGCCAGGGATTTACGTGGATATCGTATCCGGCGAGCCACTGTTTGCCTCTTCCGACAAATACGAGAGCGGATGCGGCTGGCCCTCTTTTACCAAGCCGCTTGTACACGAGTTCGTCAAAGAGGTGCGCGACACAACGCATGGGATGATCCGTACAGAAGTGCGCTCTAGCCATGGAGATAGCCATTTAGGGCACGTCTTCAATGATGGGCCTGTAGATCGTGGTGGCCTGCGTTATTGCATCAACTCCGCCTCTTTGCGCTTCGTTCATAAGGACGAGATGGAGGGTGAAGGTTACAGCAAATATTTGGATCAAGTGGAGGATATCGCATGAATGAACGCGCAGTTTTAGCAGGCGGATGTTTCTGGGGAATGGAAGATCTGATCCGCAAGATGGATGGGGTGATTTCTACGCGCGTGGGTTATACGGGCGGTGATGTGCCAAATGCGACTTATCGTAATCATGGCACACATGCGGAGGGGATTGAGATCATCTTCGATCCTGCAGGCATTACTTACCGCGCACTTTTGGAGTTCTTTTTTCAGATCCATGACCCCACCACACCAAACCGTCAGGGCAATGATCGCGGGTTAAGCTATCGCTCTGCCATCTATTATGTCGACGAAGCGCAGAAAGCCGTTGCATTGGATACGATCGCGGATGTTGATGCCTCTGGTCTTTGGCCCGATAAGGTTGTGACAGAGCTGGAGGAAGTCAGTGATTTCTGGGAAGCAGAGCCAGAACATCAGGATTATTTAGAGCGGGTGCCAAATGGGTATACCTGCCACTTTATCCGCCCTGATTGGGTGTTGCCACGACGCTCGGCAGAGTAGCCCTTTCAACATGTGCGATGCTGTTATAGCGATGGGGTATGTCTTCATTCACTGGCATCGCGCTTAAACTCGCATCCGTCGTTCTTTTTGTTGTCATGTCTGCGCTGATTAAAGCGACGACAGAGGACGTGCCGACGGGTCAAGCGATGTTCTTTCGATCCTTCTTTGCATTGCCTGTAATTCTTGGGTGGTTGATGTGGCGCCATGATTTGCGCACAGGTTTGCGTACATCACGCCTGATGGGACACGTATGGCGTGGCCTGATTGGCGTGTGCGGCATGGGCTTTGGCTTTTCCTCGCTTGCCTATCTGCCTTTGCCGGATGTAACGGCCATCGGCTTTGCCGCGCCGCTAATGACGGTTATTTTTGCAGCATTGATCTTGGGCGAACGCCTGCGCGTTTATCGGATGTCGGCGGTTCTTTTGGGCTTGGTTGGTGTTGTAGTGATCCTGGCCCCGAGGCTGTCGATCTTCTCAGGCGGTGCCATGGAAAGTGCTGCACAAATCGGGGTGATCTTGGTGCTGGCCTCTGCGATGTTTCGCGCGTTGGCACAGATCCACATTAGACGTTTGGCGCAGTCGGAGCAGACTGCAGCAATCGTGTTCTACTTTTCGATGACGACGACGGTTCTGTCGCTTTTAACGCTACCCTTTGGTTGGACCATGCCTGACGCAGGGGCGATTGCAATGTTGGTTTGCGCAGGGTTGATCGGCGGGGTTGCACAGATTTTCATCACCTCGGCCTACCGTTTCGCAGACGCTGCTGTGATCGCGCCGTTTGATTACGCGTCGATCCTGTTTGCGATGATAATTGGCTATGTGTTCTTTGCAGACGTACCCACGCCGCAAATGTTGTTTGGATCTGCGATTGTGATCCTCTCTGGACTTCTGATCATATGGCGCGAACGCGCGTTGGGATTAAAGCGTGGCAAAGCGCGTCCGACGTTGACACCGCAAGGTTAAGGGCGAGAATTGAGTTTATTTGGCAAGATGAATCGATCAGCGATCTACTATACCCATTGCTGTATAGATAGGCGGTAAGAGCCATCGGCGTTTTGACCCTAGCGGGATTCTTTTTGGGATGTTTTTTAGCACGTCAGGATAGGGGTAGCGCGGTGGTTTGTCTTGCACTAGATCCGCCAGAAGCGTGCCGCAATTGCTGGCCATTGCGACGCCGTTGCCATGATAACTCAGCGACGCAAACGCGCCGGGCATCTCTGGGATCGGCCCCGTAAAGGGCGCGCCTTTGGCGTTCATGCAGACGAGGCCAGACCACAGATGCGGCGTGTCTACGTGTTTCCAAGCGGGGAACATATCCTCAAAATCCGCGCGGATGAGCCGTTTAATTTTCGCATCAGCGCGTTTGTTGGCAAAGATTCCGCCGCGCATGCCAAAGAGGAAGCGACGATCTGGCATGAGGCGGAAACAATGCAAGAGATTACGACTATCGAAGGCCAATTGATCAGAGGTCCATCCGGCCGCGTTCAGTTCATTGTCGGTTAATGGGCGGGTGACAAGAACGCTCGATTGCACCGGCAAATAGCGCGCGGTGAGCCAGTCTGGAATATCCTCGGACGAATACCCGTTGGTGGCGATGATCAAACGTTTGGCAGTGAGTTTTCCTTGAGGGGTGTGCAGCGTGAATTGTGCACCTTGCTCGATACGTGTGACGGGGTAGTAGGCATATAATCGTGCGCCAGCGTTGATCGCGGCCCGTGCAATTCCCAGTGCGTATTTCAGGGGGTTCAAACTAAAGCCAATCGGGATGGTCAGAGCGCTATTAAACGGACCGGATAGTCCATGATTTGCGAGTTCGCTTTGTGGGATAAGGATCGGCTCAACCCCGCAGTTTTCCGTCACCTCTTGCGCGTGATGTTCGAGCGTTGCGATGCGCTTGGGTTTGTGCGCGAGCAGTGTTTCGCCATTAGAGTGCGTATCAGCGTCGATTTTGAAACGCTCAAGTAGGGAGGCGACGTGTGCGATTGCATCCTTTTCTGAGGCATGCCAATCATGACACGCGTCACGTCTGTGAACCTTGTCGATCTGTTTGTCGTCAAGGATACCGCCGCCCAGACAACAAAACCCGCCATTGCGACCAGATGCGCCAATACAATAGTTTCCGCGTCTAGTAATGTGACGTCAACACCGTCCTCCGCCAGATGCAGCGCCGCGTTGAGACCTGTGAAACCGCCACCAATGATAGCGACGTCTGTTTGATGCGTGCCTTGAAGAGCGGGCTGATCGAGCGATTCTATCGTCGTTTGCCAAAAGCCATGTTTAATGGGTTCAGGACCATAGGCGCGTGGTTCGTAAATGCGTTTCATCCGCGCGCGGCGGCTTGTTCATCGCGTTGTTGTTTCAGGCTCGCTTGTTTGGAGATGAGCGATGCGCCGATCACGCCAATGGTGACGATGGCGATCATGATTGTGGAGAGCGCGTTAATTTCAGGGCTGACACCAAGGCGCACAGCAGAAAAGATTTTGATTGGGAGCGTTGTCGCGGACGGGCCCGCTGTGAAGCTGGCGATGACCAGATCATCGAGCGAGAGTGTGAAGGCGAGGAGCCAGCCGGAAATGACTGCAGGCGCGATGATAGGGAGTGTGACAAGGTGGAATGCTTGCCAAGGGGAACAGCCGAGGTCGAGTGCTGCTTCTTCGAGCGAACGGTCAAAAGAGACGAGGCGCGAGGATACAACGACTGAGACATAGCACATCGCGAATGTGGTGTGGGCGAGCACTATGGTAAGTACCCCGCGATCTAGACCTATGCCGATGAACAGCAGGAGGAGCGAGAGGCCTGTGATTACTTCTGGCATGACCAGCGGTGCATAAATCATGCCGGAGAAAAGCGTGCGCCCTTTGAAACGGTTTGCGCGCACGAGGACATAAGCGGCCATGGTGCCGAGGATGGAGGCGAGTGTGGAGGAGAAGACGGCGACTTTGATGGTGACCCAAGCTGCGTTGAGGAACGCTTCGTTCTGGATAAGCTCACCGTACCATTTGGTGGAAAAGCCTGCCCAGACGGTAACGAGTTTACTCTCGTTGAACGAATAGATCACGAGGATCACCATTGGCAGGTAGAGAAACGCGAAGCCGAGCGTCAGGGCGGTGGCGTTAAACCATGAGAAGCGCTTCATGCTTGTCTCCCCTTTTTTGGTCGAATGCTAAAGCATCCGATCCAAGCAGGGGTGCTGCCCCCGCACCCCCGGGATATTTTTGGAAACAGGGAGACAGGTGAATTGCTCATTGGCCCTCTGCTTCCCGTTGCTTCTGCTCGTTGCGTTGGAATAGAATGATTGGAATGATGAGGATCAACAACAGGATGATGGCCACGGCGGAGGCCACGGGCCAGTCACGGTTGTTGAAGAATTCTTCCCAGAGGACTTTGCCGATCATCAGGGTTTGCGAACCGCCCAAGAGCGACGGGATAACGAACTCGCCCAGCGTCGGGATGAAGACAAGGAAACAGCCCGCGATGATGCCTGTTTTGCTAAGCGGGACAGTCACCAGCCAGAAGGCGGATGTGCGCGAGCAGCCGAGGTCTTCTGCAGCTTCGAGTAAGCTGTCGTCCATCTTTTCCAGCGCTGAATAGATCGGCAGGATCATGAAAGGCAGGTATGTGTAGACGATGCCGATGTAGACGGCGGTGTTGGTGTTAAGGATGGTCAGGGGTTCGGAGATGAGGCCGCTCCAAAGTAGGAATTGGTTGAGCAAGCCTTCGTTGGAGAGGATGCCCATCCATGCGTAGACGCGGATCAGGAAGCTCGTCCAGAACGGCAGGATTACCAGCATCAGCAATGTTGGACGCCATTCAGGGGCTGCGCGTGCCATGGAATAGGCGATGGGGTAGCCGATGAGCAGCGTGAAACCCGTTGAGATGAGCGCAATTTTGAGGCTGGACAGGTAAGCTTTCCAATAGAGATCATCAGTCGTGAGGAACTCAAAGTTCTCGAAATCGAGATCAGCAAAGAAGGCTTTGACCGCACCCCAGCCGCCCGCAAAATCGAGTTGCGGTGCGTAGGGTGGGATCGCCAGAGCGGCGTCGCTGAGCGAGATCTTGAGGACAATTAGGAAAGGGATGAGAAACAACGCGAGGAGCCAAATATACGGCACAGCGATGAGGGAAAGACGGCGCATCTTAGCGCTCCAGCAAGACACCAGCGGTGTCTGTGAAGCTAACCCAAACGTCGTCTTCCCATGTGATATCGCGGCGCGCGAGGCGACGAGCGTTGGCCATCTGCGCTTTAATCATTTGCCCGCCAATGAGTTCGACGTAGTAAGTCGACACATTTCCGAGATAAGCGATATCGATGACTTTACCTTGCAGCGCATTGGGCGCGTCGGGTTTGGTTTTAGAGATATTGAGCTTCTCGGGACGGATCGCAAATGTGAGCGTTGCGCCGTCTTTCGTCTCATCCCCGTTGCTTACAATAATCGTGGGGTTCTTGTCGGACCAATTGAGCAAAAGGCCGCCATCTTGGGCAGTTTGTATCTTTTCTTGTGAGGCGGCCAACTCAGCTGTGCTGGGCGGAGGGAGGCGTTTGATCGGCTCGATACGTTCTCCAATAATGGGAGAGAGAAGCGTGTCGTGTATCCATTCGCCCAGTTTGTTTGGCTGAGGACTTGGGGTCTCGTCGACGATGTTCTCAGCGACTGCCCCTGGTTCGGGGTCATTTACAGGCGCGCTTGAAACGCGCAACTCAACCGTGCCCTTGATCAGGTTCACATCGCCAATAAAATCCGCGACGTATGTGGAGTTGGGAGCCTCATAGATGACGTCAGGGGTGGCGACTTGGATGATGCGTCCCTCGTCCATCACAGCCACGCGGGAGGCAACGGTCATCGCTTCCTCTTGATCATGTGTGACGATCACAAAGGTCGTGCCTGTCTTCTCTTGAATATCCATCAGTTCGAACTGGGTATCCTGACGCAGTTTCTTGTCTAATGCGCCTAGTGGTTCATCAAGCAAGAGCAGCTTAGGCGCTTTCGCGAGGGAGCGCGCGAGGGCGACGCGTTGACGCTGACCGCCCGAGATCTGATGCGGTTTGCGCTGGGCGAATTTTTCCAAACGCGTAAGTTTGAGCATTTCGTTCACGCGTGCATCAATCGCGCCTTTGGCCATATCGGTACGGCGTAACCCGAAGGCGATGTTTTCATAGATCGAGAGGTGCGGAAACAATGCGTAGTTTTGGAACATCATGTTCACAGCGCGCTTGTTGGGGGGGACATTGTTCATGTCCTGACCTGCGATCAGGATTGTGCCAGACGTAGGCGTTTCAAAGCCACCCAGCATGCGCATCATCGTAGTTTTTCCACAGCCGGACGGGCCGAGCAAGGCGAAGAACTCTTTGGCGTAAATGTCTTGTGTAAGATCGTCGATGGCCGTGAAATCGCCAAATTTTTTGGTGACGTTCTTGAATTGAATCAGCGGGGACTCGTTGGGATCGTTCCAAGGTTCAAACAAGGTTTCTTGCGCCATTCGGGTGATCTCCGCAGATAGAAAAACCCCCGCGTCAAATAGAACGCGAGGGCATTTTTTGGCCTAGGTACCGGACTTGATCTTAGTCCACATACGCGTGACGACGCGCTGCACTTTTGGTGGGTAAGGCGTTGTGGTGAACAAGTTTTCAAGCGTAGCTGCATCAGGGTAGATCGCAGGATCGCCGATCACGTCTTCCTCAAGCAAAGGCTGGGACGCAAGGTTGCCGTTTGCGTAGTAAACGTAGTTCGACGCATCGGCCATGTTCTGCGCGTCCATGATGAAGTTCAGGAACATGTGCGCAGCATCTGGGTTTGGAGCGTCCGCAGGAATTGCCATTTGATCGAACCACATTTGCGCGCCCTCTTTGGCGGCATGGTATGCGATTTCGACGCCGTTTTCAGCTTCCGCAGCACGATCACGCGCTTGCAGGATGTCACCAGACCAACCGATGGCCACGCAGATATCGCCGTTGGCAAGTGCGTTGATATACTCAGAGCTGTGGAACTTCTGGATGTGCGGGCGCACAGCGGTCAGAACCGGTTCTGCTTTGGCAATCACATCGGGGTTGTGGCTGTCTGGGTCTTCGCCGAGGAACTTCAGCGTCATTGGGATCATTTCCGCAGGCGCGTCGAGCATATGAACGCCGCAGTCCGCCAATTTCGCCATGTTGTCTGGGTTCAAGATCAGCTCAAGGGAATCCACAGGCGCATCGTCGCCAAGAATTTCTTTCACTTTACCGAGATTCACGCCGATACCAGTCGTGCCCCACATGTAGTTGATCGAGTATGCGTTGTCGGGATCATACTGCTCCGTGCGCGAGGACACGACGTCCCACATGTTGCCCATGTTTGGCAGTTTGGACATATCGAGTTTCTGGAAAGCACCCGCGGTGATCTGGCGCTGCAAGAATGTGCCAGAAGGGACGACGACATCATAGCCGGAACCGCCCGCGAGCATCTTTGTCTCAAGCAATTCGTTGCTGTCGAACACATCGTAGATCAGCTTTATGCCTGTGTCGGCTTCGAACTTCTCCAAGAGAGCTTTGTCTATGTAGTCGGACCAGTTGTAAACGCGGACTTCTTCGGCCGTCGCGTTTCCTGCGATCAGCGCAATCGTCGCACTGGCGAGCATTAGTTTTTTCATGAGTGGAACTCCCTAAGACACCTTTGTCGCTGCTTTTGTGATGCATAGCAGTCTGGGGCATATTGTTTTCATGCGCTGGAAAGAGTCGCAAGTTTTTATTGTATTGATTGATTAGATTGAAGTAATTCATATGATTAATAAAACGCCGTTTGCCCGAAGAAGGAACGCCCTGATGAACGCGATCACCAATCACATGCCGACGGCTGAACTACAGGCACTTGATGCGGCACATCATATGCACCCTTTCACGACGGGCGATGAGATCGCGGCCAAAGGTGCGCGGGTTATCACCAGTGCTGATGGCGTCATGTTGCGCGATTCTGAGGGCAATCAAATCCTTGATGCCATGGCGGGTCTATGGTGTGTCAATGTTGGTTATGGGCGCGAAGAGTTGGCTGATGTGGCGGAGCGTCAAATGCGCGAATTGCCGTATTACAACACGTTTTTCATGACGACACATGTGCCTGTGATCGCGCTTAGTCAGCGTATTGCCGAACTCGCGCCTGAGGGAATGAACACCGTCTTTTACGCGGGTTCTGGATCAGAGGCGAATGACACCAATATCCGCATGGTGCGCACCTATTGGGATATGAAAGGCAAGCCGTCCAAGAAGGTGATAATCTCGCGCCACAATGCTTATCACGGCTCTTCTGTTGGCTCGGGTTCCCTAGGCGGGATGAGCGGGATGCATGCGCAAGGTGGAATGCCGATCCCCGGCATTCATCACATCGGCCAACCCAATTGGTGGGCAGAGGGTGGTGATATGACCCCTGAAGAGTTCGGTCTGATGCGCGCGCGAGAGTTAGAGCAAGCGATTGAGCAAATGGGGATCGACCGCGTTGCGGCCTTTATCGCAGAACCTGTGCAAGGCGCGGGTGGTGTTATCGTGCCGCCCTCGACCTATTGGCCCGAGATCCAGCGTATTTGTGACAAGTATCAAATCCTCTTGATCGCGGATGAGGTGATTTGCGGTTTTGGACGCACTGGCAATTGGTTCGGCTCGACCACCATGGGCATTCGTCCTGACATCATGACGATCGCTAAGGGTCTGAGTTCTGGTTATCAGCCGATTGGTGGTTCGATTATCTCCGATGAAATTGCAAGCGTGATCAACTCAGGCGAGTTCAATCACGGCTATACTTATTCTGGTCATCCCGTAGCCTCTGCCGTTGCTTTGGAGAACCTGCGCATCCTTGATGAAGAGGGTATCGTGACGCGCGTGCGTGAACAGACGGCCCCTTATCTCAAGCAGAAATGGGACACGATGTTAGAGCATCCGCTTGTGGGCGAAGCGAACCTTGTTGGGATGATGGGCTCGCTCGTTCTGACGCCGCACAAGGAAAGCCGTGCAGCGTTTAAGTCCGACACAGGCACCGTTGGTTTCATCTGCCGCGAACGGTGCTTTGCCAACAATCTGGTGATGCGTCATGTCGGTGATCGGATGATCATTTCGCCGCCTTTGGTGATTAATGAAGCAGAAATCGACACTTTGATTGAACGCGCGTGGCAATCACTGGATGAATGTCACTCAACGCTTAAGGCTGAAGGTCTGATGGTCGCGGGTTAAACTGCGTCGCGGCCGGGTTCATTAGGATCGCAGGAATAGACAGCGATCTTATTACCTTGGGGATCACGCAAGTAACTGACGTAGAAATGCGGCCCGTAAGAAGCGCGAAAACCGGGTTGGCCTTCGTCAGTCCCACCGGCGGCGAGTGCTGCTAAATGAAGGGTGCGCACTTGGGCTTGATTGCGCGCTTCAAACGCGACCATCGTGCCATTGCCTGCCGAAGCGAGTGCACCGTTGAATGTCGGTTTTATGTAAAAATCCGGCAGAAGGATGGTTTGATCCGGCGCGACAGGTAGTGCGTAGCTCAGTCCCTCTGGTCCCTCTTTTAGCCCATACCCAAGTGCTGGCAAAAACGCGTCGTAGAATTGTTTGGCGCGTGCAATGTCATCTGCGCCGACTGTGACGTAGGAAATCATCGCTAGCTCAACGCTTTCCAATAGGTGACCTTATCGTCGCCCTTGCTCCAGAAATCGCGAATGCGCGCTTCTTCGGTGTAACCGGCTTTCTCATAAAACCTGCGCGTTTTTGCGAAAGCGTCAGTGCCGGACGTGTCTACGATCACAATGCGGCCCCCTTGATCGTCGATTTGCACTTCCATTTGCTCAGTCAGCTGTGTGCCCGCACCGCCCCCTTGAAGCGTGGGCGAGACGGCAAGCGCCAGAATGTTCCACGTATCCTCTGACATCTGCTCGGGATTGGCATAACAAAAGCCAAGCGCGACGCCCTGCACTTCGAGTGTGAGCCACAGATCATCGGTTTCGCCGTCAAGAAACCCTTTGACCATACCCTCAAGCAGGTTGCTCGGGAAAAGCTCTGTCTGGTCAAGAACCTGTTTCAGCCCTGAAATATCGCTACTTTCAGTATATCTGATATCCATGCAAGATGCGCTTTCTGTTGTAGGTGGACCGCGGTTCGTTCGCGCCACTATAAGAACGCAAAGCTGTGGACTTAAAGCAGATATGTGAAAGCGAGTTTGCCCGAATGCGTGACGCTACGTTCATGCGAGCCAGAACGTGGTGACGAATGACGCGAGGTGTTGCAAGCTGTCACGCGAACACCTTTGACGAAAGGGCCTACGATGAGCGACGCAATCGAATATGAACTAAAGGGCGATATCGCGATCTTGCGCGCGAATAATCCACCTGTGAACGCACTAGGACATGCTGTGCGCAGCGGTTTGATTGCGGGTCTAGAACGCGCTGAAAGTGAAGCAAAAGCAGTGCTGATTGTTGGCGGCGGGCGCACCTTTTTTGCGGGCGCGGATATCAAAGAGTTTGGCAAGCCGTTCAAAGAGCCGGGCCTGCCAAGCGTTTGCACCCGGATCGAGCGTTGTTCACTGCCAGTGATTTCAGCGATTCATGGAACGGCGCTGGGCGGCGGTTTAGAGGTGGCGCTTGGCACCCATTACCGTATCGCTGTTTCTTCTGCGAAAGTAGGTTTGCCCGAAGTCCTGCTTGGCCTGCTTCCGGGGGCTGGTGGTACACAACGCTTACCGCGCTTGATTGCGGTTGAGCACGCGATCGAGATCATAACAACGGGTCGCCAAGTGGGTGCCGCCGAGGCGTTGGAATTGGGCATCATCGACGAGATCGGTGAAGGCGACATAGAAGAGATTGGCGTCGCTTACGCGCAGCGCATCTTGGCCGAGGGGAAAGGCCCGCGCCCTGTCGGGAACATGCCGCGACCCACGCCTGTTGATTTCGATGCAATGCACCAAGCAGCGCTCACCAAGGGCCGTGGTCAGATTGCCCAAGCAACTGCTGTTCGCGCGGTTGAGCACGCTTGCAACAACGACATTGATGCAGGGATAAAGCTTGAGCGCGACATGTTCATGGCGCTTCTTAAGTCGCCCCAATCGCAAGGGATGATCCATGCGTTCTTTAACGAACGCGCTGTTTCGAAATTGCCAGAACTCAAAGGTGTTGAACCGCGTGACGTGAAGGCCATTGGTGTAATTGGCGGTGGCACGATGGGCGCGGGTATCACGGTTGCTGCTTTGCTTGCGGGTCTTGATGTCACGATGGTTGAACGCGATAGCTCCGCTGCTCAGGCGGGTGCAGATCGGGTGTCAGGTTTCCTTCAAGGGTCGGTGAAACGCGGTAAGTTAAGCGCTGATAAATACGATGCGATTATGGCGAACGGCTTTCGCGCCAGCGACAGCTACGACGCACTTAGCAATGCGGATCTTGTGATCGAGGCTGCCTTTGAAGAGATGGGTGTGAAGAAAACGATCTTCGCCGAACTGGATCGCGTGTGCAAAAAGGGTGCTGTCTTGGCGTCCAACACGTCCTACCTTGATGTGAATGAGATCGCAGCAAGCACATCACGTCCGGCTGATGTTCTTGGCCTTCATTTCTTCTCGCCCGCTCATGTAATGAAACTACTCGAAATCGTCGTTGCGGCGGACACCGCACCTGACATTGTCGCAACTGGTTTTGCGCTTGGCAAGATGATGCGCAAGATTGCTGTGCGCTCTGGTGTGTGTGATGGGTTCATCGGCAATCGTATCCTCAAGACTTATCGCACTTGTGCTGATCACATGGTTCTGGACGGTGCGTCGCCATTTGAGATCGACACGGCGATGACCGCGTTCGGATTTGCGATGGGTCCGTTTGAAGTCGCTGATTTGGCTGGCCTCGATATCGGTTGGGCCACACGCAAGCGCCTTGCGCCGACGCGTGATGCCCGCGAACGCGTTGCGACATATGCTGACAAGATGTGTGAGGCGGGGCATTTTGGTCAGAAGACAGGGCAGGGCTATTACGTTTACGAAAAGGGTAAACGCGGTGGCACGCCTGATGCGAATGTCACGGCATTGATTGAGGCAGAACGCCGCGAACTTGGCATCACGCCGCGTGCCTTTAGCCAGGACGAAATCCAACGCCGCTACATGTGCGCGATGGTGAATGAGGCTGCTAAAGTCGTTGATGAGGGCTTCGCACGTCGGCCTCTGGATGTGGATATGGTGCTGCTCTTTGGCTACGGATTTCCGCGCCATTGGGGTGGACCCTTGAAGTGGGCGGACCTGCAAGGGCTGGATGGAATTCTGCTGGATATCCAAAGCTATGCCAAAGAGGATGATTTCTTTTGGCAGCCTGCGCAGCTTTTGGAACGCCTCGTGGCGGCTGGAAAAACTTTTGATGATCTGAACAAAGGAGACACTGTATGAAACAAGCAGTGATCGTATCAACCGCAAGAAGCGGTTTGGCAAAGTCGTTTCGCGGCTCTTTGAATCAAACACATGGAGCAACCTTGGGCGCGCATTCGGTGCAACACGCAATTTCGCGCGCGGGCATTGATCCTGCCAGCGTGGAGGATGTGCTGATTGGCTGCGCCACGCCAGAGGGCGCAACAGGCGGCAATATCGCACGTCAAATCGCATTGTGTGCAGGCTTGCCAGTGTCGGTATGCGGTGCGACAGTGAACAGATTCTGTTCCAGCGGTTTGCAAACCATCGCAATGGCTGCGCAATCCATTCAAAACGGTGCGGGCCCGATGGTCGCGGGTGGTGTTGAGAGCATCTCGCTCACGGGCAATCACGCGGTGCCATCGCATGACCCATGGATCAAAGAACATAAGCCTGCCGTCTACATGACCATGATCGAAACGGCGGATAATGTGGCTGAGCGATATAAAATTTCGCGCGATGCACAGGATGAATATGGCCTGCGCTCGCAATTGCGTATGGCGGCGGCGCAAGCGGCGGGCAGGTTCGCGGATGAGATTGTTCCAATGGCTGCGACCATGGCTGTGAAGGACAAAGAAACGGGCGAGATCTCGCAGCACGAGGTCACTGTAGATCGCGACGAGTGTAACCGTCCGCAGACCAATATCGAGGGTCTAACTGGGCTAAGTCCGGTACGCGAAGGCGGTTATGTGACCGCTGGGAACGCAAGCCAGCTCTCTGATGGCTCTGCTGCGGTCGTGCTAATGGAGGCGAGCGATGCAGAGTACCAAGGTATCGAACCGCTTGGTGCTTTCAAAGGCTTCGCGGTTGCGGGTTGTGAGCCTGACGAGATGGGCATCGGGCCAGTTTATGCGGTGCCGCGTTTGCTGGAGCGGCATGGGCTAAAAATCGACGACATCGATTTGTGGGAACTGAATGAAGCCTTCGCCTCCCAAGCGCTGTATTCGCGGGATCGTCTTGGGATTGATGACGAGAAATGCAACGTCAATGGTGGCTCCATCGCGATTGGGCATCCGTTCGGAATGAGCGGCACGCGCATGACTGGACACTTGCTGCTTGAGGGCAAGCGTCGTGGCGCAAAGCTGGGTGTTGTCACAATGTGTATCGGTGGCGGTATGGGTGCCGCTGGACTGTTCGAAATCTTCTAAGGGGCCACCATAATGGATCTGAGTTACACCGACGAAGAAAGCGCTTTCCAAAGTGAAGTGCGTAATTTTCTGGCTGAGAAATTGCCAAAGCAGATGTCCGAGAAAGTGCGCCTTGGCGGTGATCTGACCAAGGCTGACATGGATGAATGGCACAGCATTCTGAACGACAAAGGCTGGCTCGCGCAGAATTGGCCCAAGGCGTTTGGTGGCGCGGAATGGGACGCTGTGCAGCGTCACATTTATGAGGAAGAAGCAGCCCTCGCAAACGCGCCACGCATTGTGCCTTTTGGCCTGTCGATGCTCGCGCCTGTGCTGCAGAAGTTCGGATCGAAGGAGCAATGCGATCACTGGCTCCCGCGTATTCTAAGCGGTGAAGATTGGTGGTGTCAGGGGTACTCCGAACCGGGTGCTGGGTCCGATTTGGCTTCCCTCAAAACGCGCGCAGTGCGTGAGGGCGATCATTATACTGTCAATGGCCAGAAGACGTGGACGACCCTAGGCCAGCACGCAAACATGATCTTCTGCTTGGTGCGGACGGATGTAGACGTGAAGCAGCAAGAGGGCATTTCTTTCCTGCTGATCGACATGGACACACCGGGAATCGAAGTGCGTCCTATCGTACTTTTGGATGGTGGCGCGGAAGTGAATGAAGTGTGGTTCACTGATGTGAAAGTGCCCGTCGCAAACCTTGTTGGTGAAGAGAACAAGGGTTGGACCTATGCCAAATACCTGCTGACGCATGAGCGCACGAATATTGCGGGTGTTGGTTTTTCAAACGCGGGTCTGCAAGCCGTTAAGCGCATTGCGAAATCTGAATTGTCAGCTGGCAAACCGCTGATAGAAAATCCGCACTTCGCCGCGCGTATTGCGCAGGTTGAGATCGATTTGATGGCGATGAGCCTGAGCAATCTGCGGATCGTCAGCCAAGCCGCCAAAGGTGGTGCGCCGGGGTTGGAAGCGTCAATGTTGAAAGTGAAAGGTTCCATCATCCGCCAAGAGATCAACGATCTCGCACGGCGTGCGGTTGGACCCTATGCACTGCCCTTCGCTTCAGAGGCGATTGAAGGCGCGAATGAAGCGCCATTTGGTCCCGAGTACGCGGCGCCCGTTGCAGCGGAGTATTTCAACAATCGTAAGCTCTCGATCTTTGGAGGCTCCAACGAAGTGCAGCGCCAGATCATTGCCAAAACAACCTTGGGGGCGATGCGATGAACTTTGAGCTGACCGAAGAACGCCAAATGCTGCAAGACACGTTGCGACGGTTCCTAGCTGATAAATATGACGTGCCAACGCGCAATGCGATCCTTGAAAGCGAAAGTGGTATGAGCGCTAAGATCTGGTCACAACTCGCAGAGCTTGGCATTCAAGGTGCGCTGTTTGATGAAGCGCAAGGTGGCTTTGGCGGTGCTGGTTTTGATATCGCCGTTGTCTTCGAAGAGCTCGGTCGCGCAGGTACTGTCGAACCTATCTTGGAGACCTGTATCTTTGGTGGTGGGCTGATCGCCGCGCTTGGAAATGAGGCACAAAAGGGCTTGTTAGAGTCTATCATTGACGGAAACACCAAGATTGCGCTTGCTCATAGTGAGCCACGCAGTCGCTATGATCTAAGTCGTGTGGAAACCCAGTATGAGGATGGTAAAATCAAGGGTCACAAGTCCATGGCTATGGGCGCGCCGAATGCAGATTTTGTGATTATCTCCGTACGCGAAAGCGGCGGCAATGACGATCAAAATGGCATTTCGCTATTCTTAGTGCCTGCATCTGACCTTGATATGCGCACGACGGCTGTCATGGGCGGTGGCATGGCTGCTGACATTTATCTGGACGGGCTTAGTGTCAGTGACGACAAGAGGCTTGGGCCAAAGGGCAGCGCATTCCTCTATTTAGAGACTGTTTTTGCCAAAGCGATCACCGCGATTTGTGCACAAACGCTTGGGGGTATGGAAACGGCGACGAAGCTGACCATCGACTATCTGCAAACACGCAAGCAATTCGGAAAACCGATTGGTACATTCCAAGCGTTGCAGCATCGCTTGTCTGATATGTTGATTGAGCTAGAACAAGCGCGCTCTGCGGTGATTGGTGCTGCCGGATATCTGGATGCGGATACACATTTGAGGGATCGTTATGTAAGCGCCGCAAAGAACCTAGTTGGCCGAGCTGCGCGTTTGATTGCGGAAGAGGCGATTCAGATGCATGGCGGCATTGCGATGACCCAAGAATATGAGCTTGCCCATATCGCGAAACGCGTGGTGATGGCGGATCATATGTTCGGGGATACGGACCATCATCTGGAACGGTTTATTGCATTGAGTGCCGTCTGAAATGACGCGCGAGATACGCAATGAAACGGGAACGCAAAGGCTGGTCGGTTATGTCATCGACGTGGGTCATGAAGATGGATGCGCACGCTGTTGGCTTGATTTGGATGAGCAGCATCTGAACCGTCACAACGTGCTTCACGGCGGGATCGCGACCATGCTTTTGGATAGCGCGAGCGGTGCAACGGGGAGCTTGACGGTTGATCCATCGGGATTTGTACCGTTCCTGTCCGTTTCGCTGAACGTGCAGTTCGTAGCACCGGGCCGACCTGGGCGCGTGACTGCGATGGGTCGCATCACAGGCGGTGGCAAGTCGTTGAAGTTCATTTCGAGCGAGCTGCGTCATGAAGACGGTACTTTGATCGCTACGTCGAGCGGCGTGTTCAAACGTGTCCCAGAGGAGAAACTGACATGAGCCTCGCACGCATCGAGCAACAAGGCGCCACTTTGGTCATCGTAAACGCTAACCCCACAAAGCGTGGCGCACTCTCACCGGATCTTTACACCGTAATTTTGCTGGCCTTGGAGCGTGCAATTGATCCCAGCATCCGCGCGATCATTTTTTCGTCTGAGGGCGGTTTCTTTTGCTCTGGTGGTGATCTGAACACGCTTCGCGAACGCAGTGGGCTTAGCCTAGAAGAGCGCCGCGCGAAGGTGCAGGAGTTGCATGATTTGGTGACTGGCCTGCGCAACGCCTCCGTACCGATCATTGCTGCGATTGAAGGTGGTGCTGCGGGGGCTGGCCTGTCGCTTGCCTTGGCCTGTGACATGATCATCGCTGCGCCGACCGCGACGTTCACGGCCTCCTATGTGAAGGCTGGTGTCGTGCCTGATGCTGGCTTAACGTCCGCGCTGACACGCATGTTGCCGCGTCAAATGGTGAGTGAAATGTGCCTGCTCGCGCGGTCTGTGACTGCGGAACGTTTGGCGGACCTTGGAGTGATCAACGCCATCGATACCGATCCTTTGAGTCATGCACATGCTATTGCAGAGAGTTTCGCCCAAGGTCCCCGCAAGACTCAAGGGACGATCAAAGGGTTAATTAACAGCGCCTATGAAAACAGCGAAGCACAACAGCTCGACGCGGAACGCGAAGCGATGATCCGTGCGGTTGTCGATACGGAAGCAAAGATTGGCATCGCCGCCTTTCTCAATAAAGAAAAGCCGGATTACCCATGATCTTGAACACGCCCTTGACGGAAGAATTCGCCCTGCGATTGCCCGTGTTGGCTGGCGGGCTGATGTGGCTTGCGGATGCGGATTATGTTGCTGCCTGTGCACATGCGGGCATCATGGGGTTTGTGACGGCTGCCTCCTTTCCTGATCCTAAAGATCTGAAGACCGAAATCACGAAGGCCAAACGCCTGTGTGGCGATAAACCGTTTGGCGTAAACGTGTCTATGCTGCCCAAGTTGGTGCCGGGCGAAAAGACCGCGGATATTTTCAAATTGATTGCAGATGAAGGCGTTAAGGCGATTGAGACTTCTGGCCGTAACCCAGAAGAATATATGGAACAGCTGAAAGCGCTGGGATCGTTTGTCATTCACAAGGTGCCCTCCGTCCGTTTCGCTCTGAAAGCCCAAAGCATTGGCGTTGATATGGTCGCGATTGTGGGGGCTGAATGTGGGGGGCATCCTGGGCTCGATCTGATTGGAACGATGGTGAACAATGCGCTCGCGCTTGAGCGGTTGCAGATCCCTTTTCTCATCGGGGGTGGCATTGGCCATGGAGCGCAGATTTCTGCTGCTATTGCGATGGGGGCGAGCGGTGTTGTCATGGGCACACGTTTGCTTGTTGCGGAGGAGCTGAACGCGCATCGTAGTTACAAACAAGCGCTTGTCGATGCCACAGAACGCGACACAGCGCTGACGATGCACACTGTGCGCAACACAATTCGCACGCTGCGCAATGAAACGACGGACGTGGTTGCGAAGCTTGAATTGGAGAACCCAGAGATCGGGTTCGAGGGTTTGCGCGCGCATGTGGCGGGCACTGTGGGACGCAAGGCTTATGAAACAGGCGATGTGTCGCGCGGTATGTTGTCTGCGGGCCATGCGCTTGGGCTTACGGATAAGATAGAGCCAATGGCGGAGATTATTGCGCGGCTCGAAGCACAGGCCGAGGCAGCGGCGGGTCGGCTTTCAAAGGCAACACATGCGCATTCATGAGTTTCTTCAATATCAGGCTTCAAAGCGGCCCAACGGGGTAGCGCTTGAGGATTGGAATGGAGATAAATGGACGTTTGAGCGTGAGTGGAACTGCACCAAAGCCGCTGCTGACCTTTTGAAACTGACTGGCGTTCAACGCGGTGATCGCGTGCTTCTGGTGACGGAAAATTGCGCGGCTGTTTGCGCGTTCATTTATGCGTGTTCTCTGGTCGGTGCTTGGGCGGTTCCTGTGAATGCGCGGCAAACGGCGACAGAATTGAACCGCATCGTTACGCACGCCACGCCGCGCATGGCCATTTTCATGTCGAACGTGTCTGAGGACGCCAAAACTCATGGTACATCTTTTGAGGCTCGCGACGTGCGCGGCCCATGGGGCACAGTGATGATGGCTGATTTGGGCGTGAGCGATCCTGTTGATACCCTAGACGTCGCCGTGATGCTGTACACAACAGGGACGACGGGCACGCCGAAAGGGGTGATGCTGAGCCATGGTAATCTGGTCTATGCTGGCAAAACATCGGCTAAGACACGGGGTATAACGCCGGACGATACGGTCTATGGCGCGCTGCCGATGACCCATGTATTTGGCCTTGCCTCGATGCTGATGGCGGCGACATTTGCAGGTGCGACGATCCGGTTAGAAGCACGATTTGGCGCGGCCAAGCTCTATGCGGCCTTGTGCGATGGCGTGACGATCTTGCCAGCAGTCCCGCAGATGCACGCAGTGTTGATGCAATACACAGCAGAGCAAGGGATCGCCTCCATCGCCGGTGGGCCTTTGCGATATGTCTCATCTGGCGCCGCTCCGCTTGATCCCGTGTGGAAACGCAAGGCGGAGGCGTTTTATGGGATCGCCTTGCAAAACGGCTATGGCATGACCGAAACCAGCGCAGGTGTGTGCACAACCAAAAGCGCGTTTGGTGATCCAGATATCTCTGTTGGGCCACCTTTGGCAGGGGTCGAGATTGCGATTGACGAAACCGCGACGGGCGGTGGTGATGGGATTGGTGAGGTGCTGACGCGCGGGCCTCATATTATGCTTGGGTATTTCCGCAATGAGGATGAAACCGACAAGGTTCTGGATGCAGAAGGTTGGATGCACACGGGCGACCTGGGTCGGATTGACCACGCTGGCCTGCTACATATCCTTGGGCGCAATAAGGAGCTGATCATACGTGGCGGCTTCAACATTTACCCGCCCGAGGTGGAGGCAGCATTCAACGATCATCCAGATGTGATCCAGACTGCGGTCGTTGGTCGGCTAACGTCTACAGGGGATGAAGAGGTACTTGCTTTTGTGCAAACCCCCTCCCTGGATACAGTCTCCACTGAAGTTTTACGCGCCTTTGTCGAACCGCGCTTGTCACCCTACAAACGCCCGAGCCAGATCATTCTTGCGCTTAGCTTGCCCGCTGCGCCGACAGGGAAGCTGCTCAAACATAAACTCATCGACACATTCGCGGACCAGTTGCGCTAGTGTTCTGACGTAAGGCCAAGCTTCGGGTCAATCACGACGCGCTCAACGCCCGCAAATCGCGCCATGCGATCCAGCTCAGCCAATAGTTTTTTACGTCGTGCAGGTGTTGCCTGAGCATCCTTTTCCCACCAAAGGCCAGTAACGTTCAAAATATCATCAGAGCGCAAGGCCTTCATGTCGATGCGGCCTACAAGCCTGTCACCTTCAAGCATTGGAAACACGTAATACCCGTATTGCCGCTTTGCTTCGGGCACGAAAATTTCGATGCGATAGTGAAAGCCAAACAAACGTTCCGCACGTTTGCGATCGCGAAGCGCCGGATCAAAGGGGCTAAGAATGCGCAGGCGGCTTGTTGGCTTTGGGGGCGTTTCGTCCCAAATCCCATCGCGCGCAAAAGAGCGACGTAAAGTGCCATCAACACTTTCAACATCAATCTCAGTCAGATCCGCAGTAGCGCACCATTCCTTCGCTTCCGCCTTGGTCACGATATCCCAAAAATCCGCAATCTCGGTTGATGTTGCAAAGCCCAAACGATCCAAAGCGGCATTACAGAGCCAATCGATGCTGCTCTGCCTTTTGGGTTCTGGGGAGATCAAACCCGCATCCAAAACACGCGCGGTCACATTATAGAACTTCTTGAACGATTCGCGACGCGTGACGGTCAATTCACCTGTGCGCCACAGATATTCCAAGGCCGTCTTTGAAGGATGCCAATCCCACCAACCCCTAGAACCATGCTTTTCGCCTTCGCCAACACAGGCCGAAGACTTGGGCCCTTCCGCTTCAATGCGTTCTAAAAGCGTGTCGACTTTTTCTTCGAACCCTTCACGCCGCCAACTGCGCCACTGACGCCGCAATGTTTCTGCATCACGCTCAAAGCGTAGCTTCCAATGTGGGAAAAACGCGGTTGGAATGATGGAGGCATCATGCGTCCAATGCTCGAATAGGGAGTGATCTTTTTCCAGCAAGGGCGTGAGGTTTGTGGGGCGATACGCTGCTCGTCGCGCGCGCAGAACCATATGATGGGCGCGCTCAACCGTGTTGATGCTATCGACCTGAACAAAGCCAAGTTGGGTGATCAGATCCAATAAGTCTTCGCCCTTGCCAGACCCCGAGGGTGCAGCGCTTAGCAAATGCCGATCCAGAAAAACTGCTCGCGCGGCTTTGTTTTTGAGAACGGGCAGCGCCACGGGCTAACGACGTTTCAGCGTCTCGCCAAAGCTAATTTTAGGGGTCAACTCAACGCGTTTGTCCAGCTCGATTTCTGGGTTTTCAACACGTTGCGCAATAATCTCAGCAGCTTTGCGACCAATCTCTTGTCGGCAGGCATCCATCGTTGCCAATTGCCGTGGCAGGCCCTGCAACAACTCGACACCATTGAACCCCGCAAGACCGATTTGCGCAGGGATATCGTAACCATTTTCCATAAGATACAGCAGACCACCCGCGCCAATCATGTCGTTGGAATAATAGAGAAAGTCGAGCTCTGGATCACGTTCAAGCATAGCCGCAGTCATTTCGCGACCTTTGGCCAATGCAGAACCACCCGAATAAAACTCGCGCTCTGAGATTTCGATGCCCGCCTTTCCAAGCCCTTCAGTGAATCCCTCGAATCGTTTGCGCGCACGGTGATCGAGCGGCATTTTCGTGCCCATAAATCCGATGCGCTCATAGCGTCCTTTGATAATCGCTTGCGCCATTTCAAGTCCGGCGCGGCGATGGGAAATACCCACGCTAGTGTCAATTGGCGTGCCATCTACATCCATTATTTCGACGACGGGAATGCCTGACGCTTTTAGCATCGCACGCGAGGCATCCGAATGTTCTAGACCCGCAACAATCACGCCAGAGGGTCGCCAGGACAGCATTTCGAAAAGCACGCGTTCTTCTTTTTCAGGCTGGTAATCTGTCACACCGACAACTGGCTGAAGTTCTGTGTCTTCGAGCACCTGAGAAATGCCTGTCATCACCTCAGGAAAGACCATGTTGGAGAGCGACGGGATCACAACTGCGACAAGGTTCACGCGTTGGGAGGCAAGCGCACCCGCGATTTTGTTGGGAACATAACCCAGCTCTTTCGCTGCCTTGAGCACCTTTTCACGGGTCGCCGCCGAGACGTCCCCACGATTGCGCAAAACCCGCGAGACGGTCATTTCCGAGACACCGGATTCTTCAGAAACATCACGAAGCGTCAGAGGGCGAGCATCAGTTTTAGACAAGGTAGGCTCCAAGAGAGTGTTAGCGTTACCTCACCCTAATTCGGAACCGTGCGAAGTGCCATGGGGTGATTTTTCCGCTGACATTCGTTTTCTTGCGCGCTAGGCCAACTCGAGAGTGGCCTCGTGGCTCAACTGAATAGAGCGGCCACTTGGCTTTTTTACACGAATCAGGTGAAGGGCAGTCTTCTCCTTTCCGCAAGCGGAGTCGGCACACTAGCTCGATTTTAGGTCTGCCAAGAGCTGTGTAGCGATTGAGGACCGCAATCCCGATTTGGATCTCTGCAACTTGACGATCGACGTCCCTCGCCGTCAACGATTGAGATGACCGTTTAGGCGCGAACTGTATCAATCATCAACTGAACGTTCTCAGGATCTGCATCAGGCGTAATACCGTGACCCAAATTGAAAATATGTGGTCCGTTCGAAAGCACATCGACGATGCGGCGCGTCTCAGACACCAAGGTCTCACCACCTGTCACCATATGGCTGGACGCAAGGTTGCCTTGCACACAGCCGTCGGGCTGTACGTTCTGTGCAACCCACTCGGCGCTGACAGCGTCGTCAAAGGCAATACAATCGGCACCAATGGCGGCATGTGCCCCTTTGTAGCGCTCGCCCGCGCCACGTGGGAAAGCGATGATCGGTGTGTTTGGATGTGCAGCTTTCACGCCATCAACAATTTTGCGCATGGGTGCGAGGGAATATTTGTCGAAATCATCGCCTTTGAGCGAGCCAGCCCAGCTATCGAAAATTTTGATTACTTCAGCGCCAGCTTCGATTTGCTTGTTCAAGTAGGCAATCGTGGCCTCTGTGATCCGATCGAGTACGCCTTCAAAGACAGGCAAGTTCTCGGCCTTCAACGCATGCGCGGGCGCTTGGTCTGGCGTGCCTTTGCCGCCAATCATGTAGGTCGCAACGGTCCATGGAGCACCTGCGAAGCCGATCAAAGTCGTCTCGTCAGGCAACGCCTTAGACAGTCGATTGACCGTTTCGTAAACGGGAGAGAGATGGTCGTGGATATCATCCGCAGGTTTCAAAGCGTCCAGCTCTGCCTGCGTGGTGATTGTCGACAAACGCGGGCCTTCGCCCGTTTCAAACCGCAGATCTGCCCCTAAGGCCTGAGGCACCAAAAGGATGTCCGCAAATAGAATAGAGGCGTCAAAGCCGTAGCGTCGAATAGGTTGCAAGGTCACTTCGGTCGCGAGCTCTGAATTATAGCAAAGAGACAGGAAATCACCAGCTTGCGCGCGTGTGGCACGATATTCAGGAAGATACCGACCCGCTTGGCGCATCATCCAGATTGGCGGCGTGGGCAATGTTTCACCGCTGAGAGCGCGCAGGATGGTTTTCTGGGATGTCATAGTGATCTTCCTTGGTTTTTGATGTGCAAAGGCGCGAGCGCCTCAAGTATTATGGTGGCGACGCGTTCTGCATCTTCTTCATGCGCTAAATGACCGAGATTTGGCAACAACTCAAACCGCGCATTTGGCATTTTCGCCGCGGCATTCCGGGATGTTTTAGGGGGAACGGTAGTATCCTTCTTTCCGGCGATCAAAAGCGTCTCAGCACCGTTCTGCGGCAGGCCTGCAATCAGGTCATTGAGCGACCATTGCGCCATCATTTGCAGCGTTGCATTCACATGCGAGCGCGAGGCGACAAGACGCTTGTAAAAGGCGATATCGTCCTTTGGCAGATTTGATCCTGTGCTTTTCAAAATATGTTCGACCCCTTGTCCGCGCGAGGAGGTGGCGCTGAAAAAATCAGCGGCAAGGGGCAGGGCTGCGATAGCTTTCGCAAGCAAAGGGAACACCACACCTGCAACACCTGCGAAGGGTTCAAGTGCTGCGTTTATCCCGATGATCTTAGGCTGGTCGGGTGCCATAAGTTCCGCCATGCGCAAAGCAATGGCCGCTCCTGCGGAATGACCGATGATAGCATAAGGATTGAACTGCTCTGTGCTACATAGGGTAAGAATATCCTCTGCCATCGCATCCAATCCGCAGCGTTGTTGCGCGCCAAGCTTGGTGAAACCCTGCCCAGGAAGGTCAATCACTACGACGCGGAAATGAGGTTGCAGTAAGGGGGTCAGATGTCGCCAGCTATGCGTCGCGCCACCCGCCCCATGCAAAAGCAAAACGAGAGGCCCATCGCCGATGTCCTGCACGTGCCATCGATGGGGCGCGCTAGACACGAAACGCGAATGGGCAGTGTTGGGCCAAGTTGCACTGTCTTTCGCCCAGTCCATCGCGCTTAGCTTGCCAAAGAGGCGGTGACAGCGGCGCTGACCCGTTTTGCATCTGCGCGCGGCAATGCGATGTAGTTGGCGTGCATCATATCTGCCAGTTGCTTAAGGCTGCGTTCGGGGCGAATGGTTGTATCAATCACCAACGCATCAACCCCAGCGCTTAGAATATTGCGCGCCATCGTTTGCGCATCATCACCTGCTTGTGTGCGGTTGGCTTGACCGTCCAGTGCAATATTCGCGCGCCCGTCTGTCAGCAGAACGATGGTTGCGCTCATACCTTTGTGTGACGCGGTTTCTGCGAGAGATAAAGCCGCTGTAAGACCGGAGGCAAGCGGTGTTCCGCCGCCACCAGGCAACGCCGCAAGACGACGTTTGGTTTGTACCAGCGAGCGCGTGGGCGGCAGAAGAACCTCTGCATCAAGGCCACGAAAAGAGATCAGTGCCACATGATCACGACGTGCATAAGCTTCGCTAAGGAGCATTTCCACGGCACCTTTGGCTTCAGCCAAACGTGCCATTGCGGCAGAACCAGAGGCATCGACTGTGAAAATCAGCAAACGATCGGAAAGCGTTTGATAGCGTTTGCGGCGCAGGTCACCGGGGTGAATGATGGGGCCCGTGCGCTGGGGTTGAGCTTCTCTACGGATAGTTTGATAGGGAATAGCGGCACGCAGTGTGGCGATCAAATCGACGCGCGCGGTATTGGCTTTTGACCCTGCGCGTGCGGGCAGGGGGCGGCCGCGCCGATTGCCGTTTTGCTTGGCGCCAGCCCCGTTGCCAGTGGTGCGTTTGCGTTTGGTATCGCTCGCGAGCTTCTCCAGCACGTCGGCCGGCAACGCGGCTTTCACAGCGTCGAGCAAGAGATCTTGGGGGATGGAAAGCGTATCATCCTCGTTTTGCCGCGTTTCGTTTTGCGGTTCTTGCGGTTGCTCTGGCTGCTCGTCTTGCGTTTCAGGCAGGCGAGTGGCGCGGTGGGCAAAGACAAGATCAACAGCGATGCTTAGATCCTCTGCCGTGATCACCTTGCGCTGATGCAGTGCCGCATGAGCTTGCGCGGCGCGCATCGCGTAGGTCGGTGCGCGTAGGCTCGGGATGCCGAGGTTGACTGCGAGCGTTACCAGCTGCTCAGGAACCTCATCAGGGATATCGACGTGCCGCGCGTCCTTGGTGAGTTGAACGAGATTGTCAGGGAGTGTCACAGGCTCAAAGTCCGCAAGCGCCAAACCATCAAGTGAAATCCAGAACGCCGCGCGATCACTTAGGGAATTGGGGAGCGTTTCATCCTCAACACCTTCATCAAGGGCAAGAAACGCATGTCCGGTACCCGCGTCGAGCGTCTGGCTAAGACGGGCAGTGAGATATGGATCAGCGCGCTCCGCCATTGGAAGGATGAAGAGGGACGGATCGCGATTCAGCAGGCCTTTTTGCATGATGAGCGTGCTGGCTTTGAGAGTGGACGAGAGATCAATTTCGCCATCAAGGACCTGCGCAGTCATGCTCGGATGCAATTTGACGTGTGGCATTGGTATTTTCTGGCTCGTATGCAGGAAAGCATCGCGCACAGGAGAGACACGCGCACGCACGATCAGGCCAGCGAATGAATCCGGATCAATCGCTAGCAAAGTCAGAGCGAGAGTAGCGCGGTGCCAAGGCGTCATTCAGACACCCAACGTGTCTTGCACGATGCGGTCAACCCGCGTGCCAGACCCTGCATCATCGAGAGGATCACGGCGTAGGCGGTGGCGTAGGGCGAGCGCAGCTGTGGCACGAATGTGGGAGGTGGCAAGATGCGTATCATCGCGAAACGCCGCGTAAGCGCGCGCAGCTTTGAGCAAGGTCAATTCACCACGCAAACCATCGGCTCCAAGATTGAGACAGAGCTCGGCCACATCACGCAGCGCGCTATCGGGTGTTTCAAGGTCCTTCAAAGCCATGCGTGCAGAGACAATGCGATCACGCAGCGCGGCATCTTCCGCCTGCCAGCGCAACATGAAGGCCGCATGATCATTCTCATAGGCATCGCGGCGTTTGATGACTTGAACACGTTCGTCGATATCACTTGGGGATGCGACGTCGACCGAAAGACCAAAGCGATCCAAGAGCTGTGGACGTAGCTCGCCCTCTTCTGGATTGCCGGAGCCAACAAGCACAAAGCGCGCGGCGTGGCGGATCGAGAGGCCTTCACGCTCCACCAGGTTTTCGCCGGATTGCGCGACGTCCAAAAGCAGATCAACGATATGATCTTCGAGAAGGTTCACTTCATCAATGTAAAGGTACCCGCGGTTCGCTTGGGCGAAAAGCCCCGGTTGAAACGCTTTCTCGCCACGTGTCAGTGCACGCTCGATATCAAGCGCACCGGTGACGCGATCCTCTGATGCACCAAGGGGCAGATCAACGACGGGCGTTGGAATTTCGTGTGTGTCTTTGTGTGTGACATTCGCCCACTCCGGGCAATCGGCAAAGTGTTCGCTGTTGACTGGGCAGGCTTTGATAGCGTTGATATTCGGTAGAAGCCCTGCAAGCCCGCGCACGGCGGTAGATTTGCCTGTGCCGCGATCACCAAACACCAACACTCCCCCAATCGATGGGTCGATGGCCGTGAGAATCATCGCCTGCTTCATGTCGTCTTGACCGACAATGGCGGAGAAAGGGAATGGATGCTTCATGCTATGTCCACTTTTGCTAAGGGCGATGTGCCACCCCATGTTCCGATGGCTGAAATAAGGGTGAAACGCGCGTAGAGTTCTT